>SDBT01019515.1_pt1 | contig 10623 bp, 7 predicted proteins | sample 2277101 | NCBI WGS metagenome assembly SDBT01 (sample SAMN10404973, study PRJNA504765) | marine sediment metagenome | isolation source: marine sediment core GS10_PC15, 103 cmbsf | place: Arctic Ocean: Southern Knipovich Ridge | collected 2010
AATTATAATATATATATTATTTTGAACATGAAATTATAATATATATATTATTTTGAACATGAAATTATAATATATATATTATTTTGAACATGAAATTATAATATATATATTATTTTGAACATATAAATTATATATTATATATTATATATTACAAAAATTAAATAAAAATTACATTCTAATGATAATAAATATATATTATGATATAGTATATATAGTATGAATTCAGTGGGTTCTGAAATAATGGTAGATTCGAATATAAAGGTGGACTTAGTGGGTTCTATAGAGATACTAACTGTTGGTGATCCTCATTTTAAAACATCCAATGTTATGGAAATAGATGAAATGTGTAGTAAAACTATAGCTTTAGCAAAGGATAGAAATCCAAATGTAATTGTTATATTGGGTGATGTTCTAGATACACATGAGAGAATACATGTTGTACCTCTATCTAAATCTATAGAATGGATACAAAATCTGTCATCAGTAGCTCCTGTCTACGTTCTCATTGGAAATCATGATAGACCTAATAATTCAGATTTTCTTTCTAATTTGCATCCATATAATGGTCTAGATACTGATAATTATCAATACGATTATAACGAAATGCCCAGCTCAAATGCAAATACTATAAAATCTATTAATTCTATAGATCAAGAAAATATAAATAAATATAATATAAAAATAGTATACCAAGTGTATTCTGAGAATATAGGTGGATTTGATTTTTTATTTGTCCCTTATGTTCCTCCAGGAAGATTTATGGAAGCTATAAATACACATGTAAAAACAGAAGAATTAAGTAAATATAGCATGATATTCGCACATCAGGAATTTAAGAACGCAAAAATGGGGGCGATCAAATCCATCATAGGAGATACCTGGAGTAAAAACGACCCTGCAGTGGTATCCGGTCACATACACGATTATGATCATTTAGAATCCAATATTATCTATACCGGCACTCCTATGCAGCATGCATTCGGTGATTCCACAAATAAAACAGTGTCATATTATACATTCATACAAAATGATATTAAAGAAAACATATCAGATGAATATAAAAAATTTATTATTCCAAATATAAATAATATATATGTTAAAGAAGATCGAATTGGACTTAAGTTACCAAAAAAGAGAATATTTTACGTTAGTTGTGATGAGGTACCAAACTGGGAGCCCCCATCTAAGGGACTAATAAAAGTGGTCATAAGAGGAACACCAGCCGAAATTAAAGCTACGATGAAACTAAAAATATTGATGGATTGGGAAAAGAGAGGAATTAAGGTATCACCCAAAGCATACGATGATAGTGATTTAATCAATAAGGACGGGGATACTAAATTAGGTACATTTCCTGATAAAATAAAGATAAGCTCATATTATGATGATTTGAACGAAGAAATAGAATATCATGATAAATATGTCAAACATTGGCATTATGAATTATCAAAGTTTGAATAATAAAATATAAATATTATGAAGAAATAAAATAAAATAAAATAATATATATTTATAATAATATATATTATATTTTGAAATAGAAATTATATATTATATTATATTTTGAAATAGAAATTATATATTATATAAAATATCTTGAACATAGAAATTATATGTTATAAATAATTTGATAAACTAAATAATAATCAATAAAGGAATAAATAATCATGGATAAATCATGGGACAATCTTCCCGATGAACTGATTGTGTTGATTATGACGCATCTATCATATGAAAATATAATTATAGTATTATGCACAAATTCTGTATTTGAACGAATATGTAATAATGAAAATTTTTGGAAACATATGCTAATAGATAAAATACCTAAGAATATCATAAATAAAATACATAGGAGGGAATATAGAAAAACTTTTATGTATTACGAAAAAATAGTAAATCCAAGATATGCGACTGTGCACGTTGTAAATTTTTCTACCCCTATAAATATTACTAATACATTTACTTTCGAAATGCTAGAAAAGCATGATCTTGTTATCCCGCGATTTATGAAACATGGAGATATAATTTTAGTGAATAATTCTAATTGCAAAAGATTATATATAATAAATATATCTTATGAAGGAAAGAAACTAATATTCATTGAATCTTCAATATATAAAACTTATACTTCATTGTATGAATTTATCAAGAAGCTATCATGTCCTACATTTTGGGTAGATCATTGGGATACTGACAAAATGATGTGCATTGATGAGGAGAGTACACATTCTAGTAGACATCATAACAGCATTTTTTTATCATTAAATCGGTACAGGAACAGGACGGTGTTAAATTTTGATAAAAATATAGTTAGTAATTTGGAGTATTATGGTTATAAAATTAATTTATCTAATAAATTATCCTATAAAAGTATATATGCAAAAATAGAATATAATAATAATGTATACATTGTGTTTATGGAAGATCCAAGCAAAAGTGAACTACAAAAAAGAAAAAAAATTATAAAGATAAGAAAATATAGATCATTTGACAGTATAAAATACATAAAAATAGAATTTAACAAACTAGAAAACATAATTTGTTATGATAGGATTGGATTTTTTAGATGGAATATATTAAAATTACATAATGTTAGGGAAGGTAATTATGCAAAAGCTATATTTGTATAAATATAATTTCTGTGTTTAAAATATAATACTAAGGCTAGTTCCAGAGGGATGACGATTTATTTGAAAGACCGCGTGATTTACTCCTCTGTAATAATCAATAAAATTGTGATATATTATATACTATATTAGTCTTTATAAACAACTTGGCATGGGTGAAAAAAACTATATCTAAAATCTAACCTGAGGGTAAGGTATAATTATTATCCATATTGTATAATAATAAAAATATAATATAAATATCATAAGAGGAACACCAGCAAAAATTAAAGCTACCACGAAACTAAAAATATTGATGGATTGGGAATAGAGGAATTAAGGTATCACCCAAAGCATACGATGATAGTGATTTAATCAACAAGGACGGGGATACGAAATTAGGTACATTTCCTGATAAAATAAAAATAAGCTCGTATTATGATGATTTGAACGAAGAAATAGAATATCATGATAAATATGTCAAACATTGGCATTATGAATTATCAAAGTTTGAATAATAAAATATAAATATATATATATAAATTATGTATTCCAATATAAATAAACTAATCTTCTTTGTATGGTATAATTATACCATACAAAGAAGATTAGTTTATTTATTATATTATATCTTGATTATTATCACTATTTCGTCAATATTCAATTACACATAACATGATTATGTTTGCTTTCCCTGAACTCATCCCACGTAAAACAAGTAAAGTTGGTTAATTCGATCATACTAAAATATTCTTCATCATCATCATCATCATCATCATCTTTCATCAAATTCAACAACTCATTTTTCTTGATCGCTTGTGTAAACAATGATCTGTATCCGGAAGCGTGCAAGAATTTTCTACTGTTTTTCAAGTAATTGAAGAATATAAGGGGGTTAGCTTCGATAGCAGACACTTCATCAAAAGTAAATGTGTGTATACTAGAATTCATGATTGTATTGTACTGTACTACGTAAATCATTTTATAATACTTATTTAATTAAATCATCGTTTTTGTACCACTGAAGGATAGTCCCGTATCACTTACACTATACTTATTTATCGCAAAATAAATAATAATAAATATAAATATAAATATTTTTCTTATATAAAATTATATATTATATTATATTATATATGAAATGTCAATTACAAATAAATGTATTATATTAGATTTAGATGAAACCTGCATTCACAGTTTCACATACATGGATAAGCTCGATAAATTAAATATAATGAAAGACTCAAAATATTTAGATATAAGAAGACGTATATATAAAATCAAAATGCTTGATATAGATGGTGACAGGGATGGATCTGGCAAACATGCAAAGATGTGGGGAGTCGAAAGACCCTACCTGAAAGAATTTCTTACGTTCTGCTTTTCATATTTTGATATAGTGGCAGTTTGGTCTGCAGGTGTATATAAGTACGTGCACGAGATAGTAAGGCATATATTCAAGGATATAGGAGAGCCACATATTATATTTACTCGTGAAGATTGTAAGGTAGAAAAAGATGGAAATCTTACAAAGCCCATATCAAAGATGATTGAAAAAGTGAATGAAATGAATAAATTTATGAATACTATGAATACATTTATTGTAGATGATAGATTCGATACATTCCAATATAACTATAACAACGGAATACTTATTCCACCGTATAATCCAAAAAGCACAATTAAAGGATTGAGAGAGGGCGATAAGGCATTATTGAGATTTATGACATGGCTCACTGAAAAAAATGTTCACCAATCAATTGACATCAGATCTTTGGAAAAAGATAGAATATTCAATTTGCCAGCTTCACGTATCAATTATGATAATCTAAAACATATAGAATTTCCTGATAATTTACATAATTATATATTAAAAAAAGAAAATATGAATTAAATATTAGTATCAGAATAATATAATAAAATAATAGTTGTCTTAATGTAACTATTATTTTATTTTATTTTATTTTATTTTATTTTATTTATTATTATAATAATTTAGCTTGGTGGTGGTAATTTAGGACCTTGTAACAAAGCTCTTCCTCTATCTCCGCCTCTTCCCCTTCCTCTATCTCCACCTCTACCCCTTCCTCTATCTCCACCTCTGCCCCTTCCTCTATCTTCGCCTCTTCCCCTTCCTCTATCTCCACCTCTACCCCTTCCTCTCTCTCCACCTCTACCTCTTCCTCTATATCCACCTCTTCCTCTTTCACTCCTTTCTCCAAATTTGGTCGTAGAAGTCGGTATAGAATATTTACTAGATCCATACTCAATTCTTTCCATTTGTGGAATACTTCCAATTTGCGCCTGTTGTTGTATTGCTGGCATGAATGACTGACTTGTTGCTTGCAGTCTATATTGATCATTTGTGCTAGAGATATGATTTATCGTATCTGGCCAAATTGGGATGGAATATGAATGTACACCTGATCTTGTTACGTTCGATGCCCCTCTTTCACCGAAATATTGTGATCCTCCATGGTGGGAAGATGTTCCAGTTTTATGAACATGTGTATCAAATTCTCTTCCTGATTTGGAAACTATATTTTTTCTTTCTTCAGATGCATATTTTTGTGTGTATTTTTGCTCATATGGTGTTATGCCACCACCTCTTCCACCTCTACCTCCTCTACCTCTTCCACCCCTGCCTCTACCATCTCTTCCTCTTCCACCTCTTCCGCCTCTTCCACCTCTTCCACCTCTACCCCCTCTTCCTCTTGAATCATATTTTTTAACATATATTTCCTTATTGAAAGACTCTGGATTTGAGCATACAGTGGGAACCAAATCTTCAAATTCCATCTCTGATACTATATCACTATCTGACGAGTATAAATCAATCATTTCTGGGGTCAAGCGAACATTCCTTCTTATGGCATTTGATACTCTGTATGAATCAATAAATGGGTATAATGCCTTGCTTAAGTACAAAAGCCTTTCATTCTCTATTCCAGAATAATCTATCTCAATATGATCAGGATACGCGTCTGCTATTGGAGAGTCCACATCCATCAATATTCTAATTTCTTCTGGTAATAAATGCTTAGCTTTAAGAGGGATGACTGTCAATAATTGATTTAATACTGAAGGTAGTATATCCCCATTGTATGTATAACCATTTATTATTTTATCCAATGGGTATGCATCAATAAGAGAGCTCAATGTATTTGATATATCGCCAATCATGGGGGCATGGTGGTATGGGAAGAACCATCTATTATTTACAGAACTTAGCCCTCCTATATAATATTGATATATCCATGCAATCCCCGTTAGGTAGGATGAGCACATTTTTGATATTTTTTCATTTGTTACTGGTGCAAGATAATCCTTGTTTATATTTAATGTAGATGATAATAATTCTGTATATTTATTATTTTTTAATCCTAGTGCTTTATCATACCAAACATTCCTATATTTATCCATATCAAAAAAGATACGTGTTGATCCTTTTGGAACATATCCCTCGTACATACCCTTAGTAATTGACTGTACAGTTGTAGCTTGGGTAAGTGCGGGTGATCTATATAAACGTGCTTTCTTTGCTTCTCTTTGGAGCATTACATTTTCTCTAGATGCGACTAATTCTAGCCATTCACTCAAATTATCCCACAATATCCCTTTTTCATCGGAAAGAGGCTTGCCTAAGCGTTTATATTGACCAAATATATCATCAATGGTCTTGGAATAATTATCAAGTGCCACCTGATTTGGAAGAAAATCATTTTCTAGGAAGAGAAGCATGATGACGAAATCGCGGTAGTAGTATGCATAAGCCGGGTCATGTTTATCCGTGCGCAGATAGTCGTTCAATTCTCTTCTAAATGCGTCTATATTCAAGACATCACCATTCCTTGTGTCTTCCCTCCAGAGGTATAAATTAGAACGATCTGATAATAAAGATAACATAATTAAATCAGTGTCCATACCATGAATAACGTAAGGTCCATCTCCTTTGATTTTATCATCTCTCATGTAATCCATTATCTTGTGCTCACCTTCACCGGGCACCATATGGGATGAATATATTAAATTTTTACCCAAAGATTTTCTATTATCTGTAATCCATGATTGCAAGTATTTATCTAAATCTTGCATGAATTGCGTTCCTGGGGTTATGCTCAATGTGGTGAAAGGTGTGGCAACACCCATTTCTTGGGCAGATTTCCACCTTCTTTTTCGCTGCTGCATCATTTTTGCTTGAGGAGCAACTCCATCCACCGCCAACACCAAGTTATCAAGCACAATTCCATCTTCTGGATCATCGGATGAAGCAGCTATGGCTATTATCACGTTATTAAGATCTAAACCAATAGCTTTAAAATATTCATCCTGTAATACTTCAGGATTTGTATTTTTTATTACTTTTTGTCTTTGTCGAAGTTTATCAATATCTTCCCTCCTCATTTTTTTCATGGTCATTCTATCTGGAGTAAGAGCATATACTTTTGATGCTGATTTATAAAAAAATGAATTCATATCTATCATGATAGATGTTACATTTGGTGGTAATTGATTGCTTACGATTCTTCTATAGAACCCCTGCTTGCTCAGCCATTGTCCATTGAATTTAGGAAACCCCATGTTAATAGCAAAAGATCAATATATCACTCCTTTTGTAATACAGGATCATTTTTATATATATTTTTTTATATTTATATTATATCAGGTAAAAGTATATCACCAAAACTATTTGTTTGTTTATTTATATTTGTATCAGTTTCCTCTATTTCAGGTAATAGTATTTGGCTCATTTTATCTGGTAAAATTATAGAATCTATACTATTATACGCATCTTTATCTTTATTTTTACTTTTTTTATTTATTTCTATAATATCAGGTAATAATAATTGATACTCGCTTTCACTTTCACTTTCACTTTCACTTTCATTTTCATTTATATCAGGTAAAAGTATATCTTCAAAACTATCAGTTTTTTCTATTTCAGGTAATAGTATTTGGTTCATTTTATCTGGTAAAATTATAGAATCTATACTATTATACACATCTTTATCCTTATCTTTATTTTTACTTTTTTTATTTATTTCTATAATATCAGGTAATAATAATTGATACTCACTTTCACTTTCACTTTCACTTTCATTTTCATTTTCACTTATATCAGGCAAAAACGCATTGTCTTTATCATCTGACTTTATTAAAATATTACCTGTAAATTTATTGATTGGATCATGGTCACAAGAATTCTTTGTTGGTAATGTATTTCGAGTATAATTTTTATGTATATTTGATTGATTTGATATGCCTACTTTGATTGTATTTAGTGTTATGGGTGGAGAATTTACATTATGTATAGGAAATTTATATGATAGAGTACCAGTATTTATTTTTTTTGGATGTTTTATCTTATTTACGCTATATGATTTAACATTTGATACTTCTTTATTTTCATATTCTACATTACCAAATTTTACATTTTTACTATGCATGTAATCTTTTTCTTTATTTAATTCATTCTTTTTTAAAATAGATTTATATTTTTTATTATTTGTAGGAGATGTTTCATATTCACTTTTATCATTTTTTATTAAATTATCGGATATACTAATGTTACTAACATTATAACTTTCTAATACTTCTAGATGAATATCTTTATCATTATCATTATCATTGCACAAACTTACCATTTTATTTTTTATATTGTCGTTATCATCAAAATATAATAATGTATATGGCATGCAAACAGTATTACTTTTTTTATTAATTAATATGTCGGATTCGGATGATTCAACTGATTTATCTGATCCATTTTCATTTTTATCTTTATCTTGTGATTTATTATTTCTATTATATTTTTTTCTAGGTATGCTTATATTATAATTTTCTCTATTTCCTATTATTTTATTTATTACAGGCGATGTATTAGAATTTAATTTATGCTTTTTAAGCATATTTACCATACGATCATTCATATTTAATGTTTTTTTATATATATTATATTTTTAATATATTTTGAATATAAATATAAATATAATATGAAAAATATAATATAATATTATATATTGGATAAAAATAAATTGATATAATATATCAATATAGCCACATTTATATCAACAGCATACATTATCAAATACTATGGGAATTGATGGTTTGAATAGACTTCTTGAATCTAAAGTGAAAACATTTAAGGAGACCTTGCCCTTGGATGAATGCTTTGGTCTTCGCATGGGAGTAGATGTGTCAATATTATTTAATGCTCATTGGTATATTTGCTTGGGTGAGGCTCTTCAGTATAGGGGTCCACTTGAAGAACCTGACAATGATAGAGTATTATCGCTTTGGATTCCGCGAATGTTGGCATTTGTAGAAAAGATGATATCACATGGAATTATCCCTGTCCTAATATTTGATGGTGAGCCTCCTGAACTAAAAAGGAAGTTTGCTCATATTAGAAGAAAAGATCAAAAAATGAAAGATTATAAGAAATTAGATGCACTAATTGAAGAGACAAAAAGTATGGATATACTATCTATAACAAGCGCCCAAATAAATGATATGAATAAATTATATCAGCGTACATACTCAATAAAAGAAGAAAACAAGGTGCTAATAAAAAGTATATGTGATGCATTTGGTATTCCTACATTGAAAGCAGAAGGTGAAGCTGAGGAATTATGCTCGTGGTTGTGCTCGACAGGTGAAGTTGATATGGTATATTCAACAGATACAGATAATTATGTCCATGGATGTCCTTATCTAATAACAAAAATGGAAAGATATACGAATAGTTTTACTGTGACATGTTTATCAAATATATTGGATGGATTAAAAATGACCATGGAACAATTTGTTGAGCTATGTTGCTTGATAAAGAATGATTATGGAGAGAATATAAAAATAGTAAATGAGGACCCTACAAAAAGACCATATTCTGTAGGTTGTTCAAGGGCCTATACTTTACTTAAGAAGCACGTGAGTGCTGATAATCTACCTGATAAATACCAACATTATATTAAAAACAAAGAATATGGGGTAAATCTTGAGGAAAGCAAGGCTATATTCAGTAGAGATGGAAAAAATAAGTATCTTCTCACATCCAGTGAATCACATGGATCACTAGATACATTACATGTTGATTATAATAAAGTATTAAATGGAACACATGAGGCAGTATCTCAATATAATCTCACTGATTATATAGAGTCACTCCAAATAACATGTAAAAAAATGAAGGATAGTACTAGTTACTTTAATCATACTGAAGTCAAAACACATAAATTATTGCCCATATTGAAAAGAATATCAATGGAACCTGATTTTACGACTGATGATCAAAATGAAAGTATTCTGGATTCTCAATTGGATATACTGGACCAAAGTAGGTATAATTTTTAATTATAAAATAAGAATTAGGAGATTAGATTAGATTTATTAAATAAAATATACTAATTATAACTTGTTGATAGTTATAATTAGTATATTTTATTTAATATGAACTAAATTATATATATAAATAATAATAATAACACATAAATTATATATTTTTAGAATGTAATATTTATTATCCATTCTTTATTTTCATATTTAATTTTTAATTTATCCAAGTGTTCTAGTATTTTATAATTAATAATGGAATAATCTCTATCTGAATGGTTTCCAATACCAGTGATAAGTTTTATTTCTCCTATATATGTTTGCTTAAGTTGCTCTATAAGCATAATACAAAATCCGTAGGATTGTCCATGTAAATCCATTTTTCTTGATACAATAAAATCTTTTAGTAAAATGCCATAAATAATAGATGAATTATAAAACATATTATTGTCAATATATACATCAAGAATAGAATTGTAAGTTATAATGTTAGGAGTCAATCTATCATTCTTCATCTCCTGAAAGTAATGTTCAGCTTTTACTATATTATCTCCACATGCTTTAATCATAGAACTGTAAGTTATAATATTAGGAGTCAATCTATCATTCTTCATCTCCTGAAAGTAATGTTCAGCCTTTACTATATTATCTCCACATGCTTTAATCATAGAACTGTAAGTTA
>SDBT01019516.1_pt1 | contig 10623 bp, 7 predicted proteins | sample 2277101 | NCBI WGS metagenome assembly SDBT01 (sample SAMN10404973, study PRJNA504765) | marine sediment metagenome | isolation source: marine sediment core GS10_PC15, 103 cmbsf | place: Arctic Ocean: Southern Knipovich Ridge | collected 2010
ACCTGCACATCTCCGCTGTTTTTATCAACCTTGACTTCGGCCATGGCCGCCAGATATGTACCGAGATAATCGGTTAATGCGATGCCATAACCTTTTCCGCTTGGAGTTTTGGAAAATGAATGGCCGAACTTATCGGCTGCCGCTTTTAACACCCGCAGCATCCGTTTATCGGTCAGGTTTTTCATACGGAAAGAGAGAGGATCCATCCCCGCCCCTTCAGCCATTATATCGATTTGGGATTCCATTCCGAACACGTTACTGTTACTACCCGGTCCCCGCCACGCTCCCACATTAAATGGATGAGCCTGGGGGCCTTCCCTCTGGCCCCGGAATGACCGGACCCGATAATGAGGGATATTGTAAACAGGTTGGGAGCTCCGGGTGCCGGCAAAAAGAATGTCAAAATCCAAATGAACAATTTTGCCATTGTTATCCACGCCGGATTTTGATTTTAGTACGGCTGCGGGCCTGAAGGAATTGTAAAAAAATTCCTCTTTCCTGGTCCAGCCAACCTGAACCGGCTGACCGGTTAATTTTGCCAGTTTTGCCGCCTCCACTTCCTGTTTATTCCATTTTTTGCCGCCGAAACCACCTCCGATCATAATGGGAAATACCCGCACCTTTTCGGATGGAACACCTAATGTCCCTGCTACCGAATCCCGGATCCGGAAAGGCGCCTGGCTAGTTGCCCAGACCTTAACCTCATCCTCAACAATATGAACAGTTGCAGCGTGAGGCTCTATGGGTGCGTGGGCAACATAATGGTTATAATAAGTCGATTCAAAGGATTTTTGCGCTAACTTTTTACCTGCCTCCAGGTCTCCATTTTCCGAAGATACACTCCCGGAGCCGGCAACCTGTTCTAAATGTTTAAATATGGTAGTGTTATCAACCCGGGGAACTTGTTGTTCGAATTGAGCTTTTATTTCCCGCAAAGCCCTTTCCGCAATATCAGGATTTTTATGAAGAACCGCGATTAGATCTCCGTCCCGGATAACTTTTACCCCGGCAATCTTTTCTGCACCTGAGATGTCAACATTTATCAGTTTTGCGCCATGTGCCGGAGGTCTGAGGATTTTTGCGTATAACATGCCGGGCAGAATGATATCGGCGGTAAATTTTGCTTCACCGGTAATTTTGGCCATTGAATCGGTTCGAAGAGTGGCTTTACCGGAAACGGTGTGCTTCGCAAATGGTTTAATAGGCGCCTTCAAATCGGGAATGTTGGCAATTTTTTCCCCTTTGGCCAATTGAGCATAGGAAACTTTGTTGGCCCGGTTATTTTTATCCAGGACTATGCCATCTTTGGTTATAAGCTGCTCCTCGGGTAATTTAAGCTGTTGGGCGGCTAATTTGATTAAAACCGCTTTTGCCTCGGCCGCCGCCCGCCTCAAAGGGGGACCAAAATATTTTGTGCTGCGGGAACCGGTTGTTGATCCGTCATAGGGACATAATGTAGTGTCGCCCATTACCATATTAACTGAACTTAGCGGCACATCCAGTTCTTCGGCCAGCATTTGGGCAAAGGAGGTGATAATTCCCTGTCCCATTTCTATCTTGCCGGTAAAACAGGAAACCTGTCCATCATCATGGATTCTGAGATAGGCGTTAAAGTCCTCAGGATATGAACGTCCGCGCCGCCTTCTCTGCTGAGCAGCAAATGTGTCTCCGACGGTGAAAAAAATGGTGATCCCGCCGCCGGCAAGTTTGAGAAATTCACGGCGATCAAGTGGTAAAACAGGCTTTTTATCTGGAAAATAATATGCTAAGCTGTCATCATAATTATCTTCTTTCATAATTGTGCCTCTCTTTTATTTGTTTAAACACAGATTCTATAGCTTAACAATTCCTGTTCCTATACCACGGTGAATAAATTAGCTCCAACCTTGTTTAACTTAATATCTACCTCCTCCTCAGTGTCTTCTACCGCTGCCAAACCGGGGATTTACTACATTGCTATAAATGGATCCAAAAGTGTAGCGAAACCCGAATGAAACATTATAATCATAATCCGTAGCAATCTCTCTTTGCTGAAGGAGAATATCCTCTTGTGTTGCTTCCTCGATTGGTAGCGATAATTGATCACGGATCATGGATACATTACCACGAACGTCAATTGAAAATCCTTCAAAAAGACGTAAATTGATATTACAGGATAACTCAATCTTGTTCTTGGATAAATCATGAAAATAATGCAATCCTTCTAAAGTTGAACTTAACGATCCCCAGCGTTCTTTAAGTTCAAATGTTGCGGAAAGACTCTCATAAAACAAATTTTCTTTAAGTTTACCATAAATTGTCTCTATATCATAACTAACATTATTGTAAACTGCTTTATAAAGAAAACGAAATTCTCTCCTTACATAGTCAGAATAAGGAAAAATATTATATTCTATTGCCGGCGCTAAATCAAAAGATAGTTTTTTATTCGAATATGTTGAGGTATTGGCATTGATATATCCACCTCCGGACCAATGACCGCTGAGGCTCTTCACATATAATCCACGAAAGTCTTTAGAACGCTTGATGCCGGTGTACCAACCCTCCTCTTCGTCAAGCTCATATTTCTCCCTGCTGTAATCAGACTTAAGGCTCAGGCTGATTTTAGATTCCGGGGTAACACGATCGGCAGAGAATGACAGATCTATCGATAATTCTTGCTGTGATTGTTCGCCTTCAATATCTGTTTCCATGTCAACATTAAAAACCCAATAGTTCCATTTATCAACTACATCGCCTGGTTTAGCTGAGCTGCTGTATGAGATGTTGATAAATTCAGATAGAGGAGTTTTTTCAACGTAACGAATTAATCCCTGTTTTAATACCCGCACCACACCTCTGCGGGTAACCTCATCAGTTTCCGCTTGTGTTGACACATATTTGACGGTATCATTAACCATTTCAAAGTTTTTTTGTCCGATCAATTTGATTGTGTATTCATTACCTCCGGCTCCGGTCCGCTGCTGTGTCATCATGATATACACCTGAGCCTGTTTTCGATCACGGACATAATTTACAAAAGGGATCTCGGTTTTTATATATTCTTGAAACCGCCGCGTAACATCAAGAAAAACCTTCACAGCTTTTTCCTGCAATTTATTAGCTTCCCGGGGTTCCTCCTGAGCATATGAATTAATAGAAACTATTAGAGAAATACTTATCAGAAGGCAAATAAATCGACCGCTGAAGCAGCTTAACCATTTTTTCATAAATTCTCCGGTTTAATAAGGGCAACTCAAGGCAGATGGTTTTAAATTTAGGCTGCTGGTTTTTACTCCTCTGATATACAATAAAGATATTTAAAGCCCCGTAAATAGATGTTGTCTCCGATTATCGCCGGAGAAGCGTGAAATTTATCATCAAGTTTATTTTTTGACAAAATTTCAAATTCAGAACCATGTTTTACTACATATGTCAGTCCGGTTCCGCCTAGAACAAATATTCTATCCCGGGTTGCAACCGGTGAGGTAAAGATACTTCCGGTTTCTTCAAGCTTTTGTTTGCTGTAGTATACCCTGCCGTCATTTTTATCAAGACAGGACAAGCTGCCGTTATTACTTCTTAGAAAATAGAGCATATTATCTAAAAGTATCGGAGACGGAGTATATGGGGTATCTTTATTATATTCCCAGATTATGGCATCTGAACCGGTAATATCTCCTTTTGCCTTAGAAAGATCGATAGCCAATAATGCATTTCCCCGAAATCCGCTCATGAGGAAAAGAATATTGCCATCGGTTACCGGCATTGGGATTACATTATTGGTCATACCACTGCACTCCCAGATCAATTCTCCCGAAGCGATATCATAACTGCGAATAAGCTTAGTAGCGCTGGTAATCACCTGGGGTTTTCCATTCACTTCGACAACAAAGGGTGTTGACCAGGATGTGCCTTCATCGCGGTTTGTTTTCCAGACATCCTTGCCGTCCTTTTTATCAAGGGCGATCAGAAACGACTCGCCTTCATGATCCCAGAGAATTATTATTTTATTTTCATAAAGAACCGGTGAACTTCCCTCGCCAAAACTCATTCTTTTTTCCATTTGGCCAAAATCCCGCTGCCACTTTAAATTGCCCTTCATATCCAGACAAAAAATTCCACGAGAACCGAAATAAGCATATATGTGTTTACCGTCGGTCACCGGAGAATTTGAGGCCCAACTGCCATAATCATGGGTACTTTCCTGGGGAACTTCTTCCTTTACGGTTTTTTGCCATTGAATTTTGCCATCTTGCCGGTTGACTGATAAGACTACAAATTTGTGAACATTTTTTGTCTTTTTAGCCGACATCCAATTACGCCGGCCTTGCTGTGGTTGTTCAGCCTGTTCTTTCGGTTTTTCTTCACCTTCGATTTCAATTGCTGTTAATATAATTATCTGGTCTCCCCATATTACCGGAGTTTCATGACCGGAACCCGGAATTTCTATTTTCCATTTTACATTTTTTTCCTCATTCCATTCTGACGGGGGATTTCCATTTGGAGAGACTCCGTTTGCCAGAGGACCACGCCAGTGAGGCCAGTTTTTGTCAAAATCAGATGGTTTTTCCTGTGCTGACAGGAAACCGGACATTATTATTGATATTACAATCGTAATTAGAATATTCCGCATAACTTCAGTTCTCCTTTCTTCAGATTTTAATGACTACGGATTAATAAATAGCAAATGTTTAATTTTATTTTTTTTCGATTTAATTATTCTCCAGTGGGAACCGGAACATGAATAGTATATTATTACAAGTAAAAATAAGATAAAGTTCAATTTTGGTCAAAACTGTTCGAACCTGAAAATCTTTTAGTTACTTTTTTTAAAAAAACACTAAAATGTAATACATTTGTGATGGTGTAATGTTACAGAGACCGCGGCGGAAATCGCTATAACGATTACCGCTTACGCTAATCTCTGTGACTTTCACCACAGCGTTCTTTCTGTGGCGATCACCGCTTGGTTAATTTATTGAGCTCGTTTCCTACCCGAGAACCTGTCTACAAACTCCCAATTAATGTAATTCTGCCTGCCCAGCGGCGCTTTTTGTCGGGATGTAGCAGAACGACTAAAGAATCCACCTTAATGCTAGCTCGAAGTAGATTCTTCTCTTCATCACGGCTGAAAACCGTCGAGATTTCGCTCAGAATGACAACTTTTACTTAAGTTTAAGGGACCTGGGCAGTTACTCGATAAGTAGCCTATTACTCTAATATTTAGCTATTGTAGGCGCTAATAACGAAACCATATCAGAAATATTTTCAATAGTGGCATTATTACATTGGACCTCACGGGTACCCTCGATTTGTGCAGTTTCAACATTGACCAATTTTGTTGTGATAATGAGTAAATTGCCCAGTTTATTCAGGCTTCCCAACAAAATATATTCGGCATTGAGATGTTTACCGACTTCAACCGCATCTGATGTGGTTAAACCGGACATCTGATATTTAAGCTCAGATATAATTTTATCTATCTGGTTTCTTTCGATCAATTCCACAAAAGGGCTGTTACCTAATTTACCCTCCAGCAGGTAAGTTGCTGTTTTAGCGACATCCGCCTCCAATCCGGGATTATCAAGATACATAACAGCCATTTTTTTACGCTCCCCGAAGCGGAGAAGTGGTTCTTCCGGAGTATTTAACTTCATTGCCGAGCCAAAGCCGCTCTTGCGGGAAGAAACGATATCCCGGCTGGTGTTAAACCTTTCATACCCTTCAATTCCGGATAACTTCCAGACATTTACATAACTTTTTAAATATTTTTTATCCTGTGTATAAGCGGCGGCCAGCCAATTTCCATCCTCAGATATCTCTATCCCGGTAATCTCTCCATCGATAGGATAATTTTGTTCCGCTATACCTTTTTGAATATTCCAAAAAGATATTTGATTTGCCCGCAGAGTTGAATTATCGGTTATTGCATAATTTTTATCCGGGGAGATAACAAAAAAATTTATATCTTTCCGGTTTCCCTCTAAAATTACAATTTCACTTCCGGTTCTCCAATCATAAAAAGCCAGATTATATTTGAACGTCATTCTCCTGCCCCCTTTGGCAAGCACATGTTCCTGAATTCCAATTCCCAAAAAATACTTATCGGAGCTGAAGTTAGCGGAAAGCAGATCTATACCGGAGTTTTTAATAGTTTTTGACTCAATTTCAGTCTTTCTTATTAATTGCCCCTTACCCACATCCCAAACGACCATAAGTTTATCTTTGCCAACAGAAAGCAACTGATTACCGTTTATGTTAAATGATAAAGCTATAACATCTTTTTTATGGGTTTTTAACTGGCCCTTCAGGGAACCAAAGGGGAATTCCCACAAATATATCTCTTTTTTGTTTCCCCCGGCTGCCAGAATCCGGTCATCGGGTGAAAGGTCCATACTTTTCACCTGAGATTTGAAATTTTCAATTATCTTTTCCGGTTTTCCGGAATAGAGATCCCAGATGATAATTTTTTTGTCATCAGAACCTGACACAAGGCGTTGATTTTTTGAGTCGAATATTATTGTATTGATCTGTTTTTTATGCAGATGTAATTCATGCAATTTTCTTTTTGCATTTAAATCCCAAATATATAAGCGGCCTTTTTTATCACCATAGGCTAAAAAACGACCATCTTTACTTATTTTCAGGGAAGCGACTTTTTCCGTTTCTACGGAAATTTTATCCTCCAGATACAGTGAGAATTGACCAAAAAGATTTATGAACGGGAAAATTACCATTAAAAAAATTAGAAGAATTTTTTTTAACATGATCCACACCTCTTTAATAAATATTAACTGCCACAGCACAGTGTCCGGATAAAAAAATTATCCATCTCAAAAAATAACCGATAAACCGGTTAAAACTAATATAATACCACCTTCTGCGTTTTCTGCCTGAGACCAGCCATAATTCACGGAAGTATTTAGAGCAGCATATTCATTTAAAAAGTTTCTAATACCAAAACCAACATTTAAATAAGAAAAGTCGGAGAATTTTTGTTCACCTTTGGGATTAAAATCACTTTGGAACCATTGAGCAGCAAAATATGGAACCGTTTTGCTTGCAGTAGCAAAGTTAAGATTAATAAATACGGTGCCGCTCACGTTTGTAGTTTCATCAATATGTTCTTCTTCTTTTTCACCTTGAAAAAAATCAAAAGTTGTAAAAGTCATTTTTGTTCGTGTATGGGTTACGGTTGGTCCGAATCCAATTTCAAGATTTTTGGTTAAAAAATAACCATAGTTCAAATTCAGAGATGCGGTTACTGAACTGTAATTATCGATACCTACTATCGACATAAACATACCTGAAAATATTACTTCGGAATCCCCTGTTTCAACTTGTGCGGAAGAAAGTGTAGCCAGGATAAAAATAATGGAAAACATTAGAGTTAATCTTTTTAACATACTTATCTCCTAGATTTAATGATACAAACATCTTACACTATGCTGTGGTGCGTTGGTATAACTTCATAACAACTGCTTCAAATATAATATCCCAAATAATTTCAAATTGTTCAAGCTTTTTATATGCGGTAATTTATATAGTGCAGGCTCCGACCGACCTATCCACAAATTATTTTTAGAGGAGGTTTGCTGTATAACCTTGAACCGGGAACTTTTGAACCCTGAACCTGAGTAGTTATCTCAGTTTAATCATTGTTTTTGATTGTAAAAAATTATCACTTTGGAGTGTATAAATATAGATTCCATTTGCGGTTTTATTTCCATTTTGATCAGTTCCATTCCAATTAACAAATTGATAACCTTTATTATAACTTCTTTTAAATTTATTAACCAATTGACCATGAACATTATATATGGAAATTAAAACTTGGGAAGTACGGTTTAAAAAAAACTGTATTTTTGTAGTGTGATTAAATGGATTGGGGAAATTATCAAACAACTCAAATTGTTGCGGAATTTCTGCCGGGACGATGACTATATCAGTTGCTAATGAAGAAAATAAAAACAAACCATTATTTACATCACTAACATAGATAATTTCTGACCCGGCAAAGGGATAAACACCAAATGCTCCTGAAAAGCCCGGACCGGAGATACCGGGATTTGTGTCATATTCTCCGGCTAAAACAGGTTTCCGGGGATCAGATACATCATAAATTTTAAAACCGGCATTGTAGTATGAAACATAGGCAAACTTTTTCACAATATAGATATTATGAACAGTAGCATTGGGGTCAGCTATTTCCGCTACTTTTTGAGGCTGGTTGACATTGCTGATATCCCAGATTGTAATATCGGCCGGAACGGAACTGATGTCTGCCAGTTCATCACAGATGAAGAGAAATTTACCATCTTCTGTCGGCCAACCGCTGTGATGGTAAATGACTAACGGATCGGTCACCGAACCTATTAACTCGAAAGATAAAGAATCGCGATCGATTTGATATATATTTGTCCCGGCATATCCATGAAAATCGTAGAGCCGGTTGCCGATCACAGAGGCATCATGACAGGCGTTATCATTATCGTTATCGCTAAAAATCAAAACCGGAGAGAGGGGATCTTGATTGAGATCATAAATTCGTAAACCGGGGCACTCCAGATATAATAATCCATAATCATCGATAAAAATGTTATGGGCTCCATCTATAGCTCCGACAATTTCAGGCTGCTCCGGTTTCAAAATATCGATAATTGCCCCGGGATTATCATTGCCATTTACAGTATAAACATAATGCTGCCAAACTTTTACGTCGAATCCCGGTACTTGATTTAAATTTGCCACTTCGAATGGATTTGCCGGATCTGTTACATCAATTATGCTTAATCCGGCATTCGGGGGAGTATTGAAAAGTCCATAACCAACTAGAGCATATTCTTTTCCTGTGGCAGCATCATAATAACCCCAAAGGTCGGAAACGTCATTTCGATTCAAATCAAACTGTCCCAGAAAAAAGCTCGATTTAGAATAATCGGTAAGATGATAATCTTGTGAATAAAGATCAAAAGAAAAACAAAACAGAAGCAGAAGAAAAACAGCAAATTTCTCAGATATAAATTTTATGAAGTTCATATGTTTGATCCTTAATTTTATTATTCTTATACAAATATTATAACTGAAATCCCGTTGCAATCATTCCAATTTATTCGAATGGTTAATTGATCAGCCTTGATGTCTGGGCGAAGGCCCTTCGCCCCTACACATTAATGACGGCGATGTTTTCCAGCCTGCCCGGTCGACTGATGACGCGAAAGGATCTTAAGTGTTTTAAATAGAGTAGTTTTATGTAAGATTGTGAAGCTCGCAACCGGAGTAGTTGATAAATATTTGTATGGGATGCAATAAAAAAATCGTTATAATATAAATTACGTTTGAATATTTTAATAAAAGCATTAAATTATTTGTTATAACTTTATTGGAGAGTAATCTTTTGAGTGTACTAAAATTGAAGGTGGAAAAATGGTACGACATATTATTTTTAGATTAGTTCTTCTGGTTCTTTTAGCCGGCCTTACCGTAGCCGGCCTTACCGGTTGCGCTTCAGTGCGGCCGGATATCAATTTATCATCTTTGCCGGAAGGATATGAAACCAGAGTATATGAAGTGTTCGGCATGGACTGTCCTGGTTGTCACGGCGGAGTAGAAAAACTCGTCAAAAAGATCCCTAATGTTTTACAGGCACAGGCAAACTGGAAAAAACAGCGGCTGACTGTTTATGTTGGTCCTAATTCTGAGTTAAAAGATGACAGTGTTTATGATGCAATCCGGCAGGCAAACTTTACTGTCGGCAAACGACTTAAATAATTATTTCAGGGAATTTTATATTGAAAAAATTATCTCCTCTCCGTTTTGTTTTACTTTTAATGTTTGTTGGTTTTTCATCTGTCGCAAATGCCGGTGGAATCAGCGTTGACTCCGGATTAACGCCTGCACAAGCCAGGTGGATAATCAGGACACAATTTCGCTATATGCAAAGGCTGAATGACCCGACATCAATGAACCGGGAAATGACTACCTATGCTTTTCCCTTGGTTATAGTCTATGGATTGCGATCAGATATCACATTAATGGCAAGACAAATTTTTACACAAAAGCAGATGGTAATGTCTGGTTCTCAAAATGAGGATAATGGATTAAGCGACCTGTTTTTACTTGCCAAGTACAGAGCCTATCGTTTTAATTCGTATAAACATACTTTTGGCATTGCCGGTACTCTAGGATTAAAAATACCAACCGGGACAGCTTCTTTATCATCAAAAACCTATGATCTGAAATTTGGAATTTACACTTCATTTCGAACCGGAAGCTGGGCGATGGATTTTGATATTTCATATTTTTGGAAAAGCGTAACATCTCGAAGTGATAATAACAAAAACTTTGGGAATGAAATATAACTGAACTGGGAGCTGGCTCATCAGATCAGTATAGGGGAAAATGCAAATTTTTCAATTGCAACGGTAATCGAATGTTCATTTAAAAAAGTATCCCCGACCCGTTTTTCTGGTGATGTAGTTTCGAATACCGGAGAATCTGTTTTATTTATTTCTCCCGTGATAAAATCAACCTTGTCATATTTTATCGTGGAGTTTTTAGCCCAGAGCCCTGTGTATCAAAATCAAAACGGTTCCCAACTCGAATTTGGCCCATTGTTAATTTTCGGGACCCGTTTTATGT
>SDBT01019517.1_pt1 | contig 10622 bp, 9 predicted proteins | sample 2277101 | NCBI WGS metagenome assembly SDBT01 (sample SAMN10404973, study PRJNA504765) | marine sediment metagenome | isolation source: marine sediment core GS10_PC15, 103 cmbsf | place: Arctic Ocean: Southern Knipovich Ridge | collected 2010
AAATACGGTGCTGCCATCGCCGCCTATGCCTACCGAGGGTATGTTGAAGGTGCGGTCATGGGGTGGCTTGCGCCCCAGATTGTGGATAAATGTCTGTTTATGCAAGTTACGCCATTCCCATTTAGAGGGGGTAGCCCCCTGATTCTCTCTGAGAAAAGCCCATGCCTCCTTAAGTGAAGTCATTATTACCTCTTGCCAGCTCATACCCCGTAAGCCTTCGTTTAGTTCAATAAGAGAGCGGTCATCCTGCTCTATCTGGTGAAATAGCTTAGGCAGATAATAGAACGTCCAGCCATCCAGCACCATTGCTGCTCTAGGCAGACCCTCGGCAAAGGCAAAGAGTCGCCCGAGGAGCTTCTGCATGAACACTTGGTAGAGAGTGCCTGCTGATGAGTCTGGTAGGAGGACACAGTCCCAGGAGCGTAGCATTTGTAGAGCTTGTTTGGTTTCTTCAGTAGGCTCCATTTTTGCCATGAACCCGATGATTGTGTCCGCGGGTCGACAATAGCGGTCGCCCTGAAAGGCCATAAAGTCCTGCATATCGAAACGCTTCTTGCTTTGGAGCAGTTCTTCAACGCGCCAGGCCCGGTAGGGGATGGTGAGCAGGTTTACATGGTACTTATATCCCTTGGGCACAACACGGTTGTTGGCAGTGACAATGAAATGACGCTTCGGGTTCTTGGCCCAGGGCAACTCTTCAAAAGGGATATATCCCACCCAGTCATATTCTCCCGTCCAGCCCGGGGCGGGGACAGCGTTAGCGCCGCCGTGAGCCCGTATAGGTATATCGGGCAGTAACTGGTAGGCAATATTGCCGGAATCATCTGCTATGACCCGGTTCATGGATGGCCCGCTCCAGTTACGCTGGGACTCGCGGAACTCGTCTACGTTTCGGGCTCTTGCCATTCCTGTGATGCACTCGAATGTGCGCACTACCTGATGTCCTGTCCATTGCCAGACCAGGGGGGCACCAGAGCCGATAGGGCCGCCACTTCCCAGAGGACCATGTACGGTAACAGGGATGTCCTCAACCACAGGTTCACTGCATCCTTTGGCTTGATATTCCTCATGGCGTATCTCCGCCTCGTGCCACTGGTCTTTGTGTAAGTACTTCCGATAAGATTCATCGAAACGCTCTACAAACAGGTCGGCAGTGTCTGCCATGGCATTGGTAACACACCAGCCAACGTGGTCATTATGCCCAAAGAGTAATATGCCTGGCACACCCGGTGTGTTCACCCCGGTCATCTCCCAGTCGGGAGTCTTAAGGTGGTTCTTATACCATACCGATGCGGTCTGGATTACGGCGTGGGGATCACTGGCAAGTAGCGGTTTGCCCGAGACGCTCAGATGGCCGTCCACTACCCAGTTATTAGAACCACTCTCTAGTGGCGAAAATGGAGCTAACTGGTTAGCCAGAGCAATAAGCTTGTCCAGCTCTTCTCCTAGCCTCTCACCCTTGCTGCCGGGCGGACAGATAACTGGTGCCTGCTCCGGATACTCCGGCTCCAGAAGAGCCAGAGCCTCAGGTCCCAGTTTCTGTGCAATCGTTGCTCGAAATAGCTTGGTATGGTAAATATTTGTTTGGGTGAGAAAGATGGTCTTCCACACGGCGATGCTGTCGGTGGGTGCCCACGCTTCCGGCTGCAGGTCTAACACTTTAAATTCCGGAGGTAGCTCATGCATAGAGGCAACAGCAGCATTTATACCGTCGCTGAAGGCTTGCAATATAGCTCGTGCCTCTTCATTCAGTTGAGGCCAATCACGTTTGGCGGCATACTGTACACCCAGGCGACGGTAATACTGGTCAATTGGGATAAGCGGTTCACCAAGGATTTCCGCTAGAGTCCCGCGGGCAAAGCGGCGCGTTCGCTCTATTTGCCACAAGCGATCCTGGGCATGACAGAATCCCTGACCAAACCACACATCGTGCTCACTCTGTGCATCAATGTGGGGGCATCCCCAGCGGTCACGGATGATTGTTACAGAACCGTCCAGACCACTGACTTGTATTTTCCCTTCGATTTCGGGTAGTCCGATGTTCTTTAGTTGCTCTGGCGTGAGTGTCATAATAGTACCTCCTGAAGAGATGGTTTGCCTGGTGCTATCTGATGTCCCACTGCCTCAATCCCAACCCTGTATGAAAGCAACGCTATTATAGCACATAAGAAACAGGGCACTTAAACTACCCGGGAAAACTAAAGGCGGCTGGAATTCAGTCCTCTTTTGTCTTTTTGGTTTTGCGTGGTCTTTTCTCTCCGGACCACCAGGCTTTAAGCCGGGCTATGACCTGTTTTTCATATCCCTGGTTACCGGGAGTATAAAAGCGTTTACCCTGGAGGGATTCGGGCAAATGTTGTTGCTTAACGAAGTGCTCCGGGTAGTTGTGGGCGTATTTGTATCCCTGGCCGTAGCCCAGTTTTTTCATCAATGGGGTTACCGGGTTACGCAGGTGTAGCGGTACTGGTTCCTCGGGACTCTGTTTAATCTCCTCCTGAACTTGGGTGTATGCCTGATATAAGGAGTTACTCTTTGGGGCTGTAGCCAGGTAAACTGCTGCCTCAGCCAGAGCCAGGTTGCCCTCCGGCATGCCAATGAAATGAACTGCCTGCTGAGCTGCCATGGCTACCACCAGTGCCTGAGGGTCAGCCATACCTACATCTTCTGAGGCAAAGCGAACCAGACGGCGGGCAACGTAGAGGGGGTCCTCTCCTGCCTCCAGCATCCTTGCCAGCCAGTATAAAGAGGCATCCGGGTCTGAATCTCGCATCGACTTGTGGAGGACTGAAATGATGTCATAGTGCTGGTCTCCCTCTTTGTCGTAACGCAAAGCCCGCTGCTGTATGGCATCCTCGATGGTTGCCAGTGAAACACGGCGTTTTCCATCGGCATCAGGTGGCGTGGTCAGAGCAGCTAGCTCCAGTGCGTTAAGAGCAATTCGTGCGTCGCTATTTGACATCATTATTAAGTGAAGCATGGCGTCATCATCAAGCTCTACATTTAGCTGACCAAGACCATTAAGTCCGTCCTTTAATGCCCGCATCACTATGATACGAATTTCATCCTCAGTGAGGGTTTTCAGGGTGAGGATCTGGCATCGTGATAGCAGGGGAGAAGTAACCTCAAAAGAGGGATTTTCCGTAGTGGCGCCAATAAGGGTAACCGTGCCATCCTCGACGAAGGGTAGCACTGCATCCTGTTGGGTTTTGTTGAAGCGGTGAATCTCATCGATGAATAAAATGGTCTTCTGCAGGTGCAGCTTGCGGCGCTCCCTGGCTTCCTCTATTATGCGGCGCAGGTCAGCCACGCCGGCACTTACCGCGCTGACTGAACTGAAGTACGACTCCGTGGTATTGGCAATAATATAAGCCAGGGTAGTTTTGCCACTACCCGGCGGACCCCAGAGGATAAATGAAGGAATCTGACCGGCTTCAATAGCCTTTCTGAGCACACGCCCCTGACCTACCAGGTGCTCCTGCCCAACAAAAGCCTGGAAGGTTACCGGCCTCATGCGGGCAGCCAGTGGAGCTTCTTTCCCCTTTTCCTGCTGGTATCTATGCTCAAACATGTCCATGATGCACCTTATTTAACGGGAGAATAGGTCTCTCATTTTCTGGTAGGTATCCTTTGAACGTCTGGCTATCTTGCCAACAATTATTAGATTATCCTTATCGAGAACAGCGTAGATTATTCGCCAGTCCCCCACCCGGATTCTGTATATTGAAGCTCTTAATTTCTTAGCTCCGGAAGGTCTAGGGTCACCTCCAAGCTGTTGTAAGGCAGCTACTATACATGCCAGGCCTTGAGCAGGAAGTTTGTCTAGCTCACGCTGTGCACGGGAGGTTAACTTAAGTTGATACACGCGCCTTCCTCTGGCGCAGATATTCCTCTAAGTCTATTGCTGATTCAGGGTGAGTACGGTATTTAGCCAGCTCTTCCTCCATGTCTTGAATATCAGCAATATCCTCGCCATATACGGTATCGATAGCTCGGCGGATTAGCTCAGCAAGTGAGGTATTTGCCTCCAAGGCGAGCTTTCTCAGCCATCGGTGGGTTGGTTCAGGTAGATAAATCATAGTTCTTTTCATTGGTGACTCCCTCAACAGTAATAGACACATATATATTATAGCATATATATGCCGAAATGGTCAAATATGTCCATAATGGGTCTTATTTAGGCTTAAACAGTTCTCTTATCGCCTCTCCATCATACATATTCAGCCAACTTTTGATGTAACTTAACCATAGCTAGTGTATCCTGTTTGCAGTATTCTAAAAGGTGTCTTTTCACTGTTTCAGCTTCTCTACCTTCATATTTACCGAGCGCTAGGTAGGCAAAAACTGCCATAGCCGAATCGCCATCTGCAATTTCCATATTATCATATGACATCTCAGGCACTAGCACAGGAAGGGTTACCTTTATTGATGTGCTGCCATGGAAATCCGGGTGGTAATAATTCTTTCCAATGATTGCTAAAAGATCTATCATCCGCCCCACCAAGGAATTCAGTTTTTCTGAAAGGTCAGGGTATAATCTCACAAGACTACTAATAACAGCCTTTTCAAAATTGGAATAAATAATGATACTACCATCTTCTCCAAGATCATTGATTAAATTCTGGACAAGTTCCTTTCTGCAATCCTTACTTGGGTCAGCTAAGTACTCTAGGTGCTCAATGGCGAGGCCGACATCAGAGTATTTATGTATAGAGTATTGTGTTGGAATCTGAGTGTACGGAGCAATATCAGGATATAATGGTATTGCTGTCATAACAGTTTCGAAATCCAGATAACACGCAGGCCATGAAATGGAGGTTAATTCACTTTTAAGGCTATCTCCTACGAATGGTTTCTTTGACAGCACGCAATCCCTTATTCTGGCTTGATTTTCAGTTAAGGAAAACCCACTTGGGATAGCCTCGATAAAGACGATTCCCAATTCTGCTAATGCGTCGAATTTGGATTGACTCAGTCGTGGAATATCAAATATATGATTTTCAATATCTCTCCCTAGACACTCTTGAAAAAGCTCACATTTTCGGCATTCAAATATAAGTTGAGGCTCCGGCTTTACCGGTGCCCTAGTTATTTCCTCGATTTGTTGCCAAAAAGGTTTGAATCCCTCAACCCGAGCCAGAACTTCGTCTGTGTGATCTATTTCCACGAAAAGTTTTTCGTTTTCCATGCCTAATCGAAAATCTTTGGAGACTAATAATAGCGACACACCAGAGATATTAAAACCACAGCGGTCAACAACCATAGCTGTATACGCCATGTCATCTATGAATTCTTCTTTATCATTCACACTGGATTTTACTTCGATAAGATGCCAGTCCTTACCTTTCCGTCTCAATACATCTGCCCTAGCTACAAACCCGTCAATAAGAAAGGCACCCTCAAAGATTACCGAAACACTTGAATCCTTCATTAACCTTCCTGTCTTCTTTGAAGCAGAAGTTAAATCTGTGTCATCTATTAACAAGCCCTCCGGGTAGAGTTCTCTCGCCCTCCTGCCAATCTCAATTCCTTGCTCTACCCGAAATCTCTCGCCCATGGTCAACTCGTCCTTGGCAGTCTCATTCCCTATCTCCCCGGTCCTTTGCAGCCAGCCCAATGTAGAACATGCGAGGGTATTCTTGAATATTTGCTTTGATACGTTCTTCATATTCCGTCCTCCTTGTTGTTTACAAACGGTACGACGACGTCTAGGAACCGAATTCTCCCTTAATACAATCCGCTCTACCCAACAATTATATCATCCAGAGGGCGTTTGGGGACGTGGTGCACGCTATCCTTATCGCGCCAGTACTTAATATCTCCTTCAGGACCGACAGCATCAATTACCACCTTCTCCTTGGGTTTGCCCAGAGCTATTGCCAGAAGTATCTCATAGTGCGGCGGCAACCCCAGAATCTTACGGAGTTCATCTCTCTTTACCGAACCGAGCATACAGCCGCCCAAGTCTTTATCTACGGCACCCAGCAGTATGCTTTGAGCCGCTATTCCATGGTCAACACCGAAGGACTTGCTTATCTCTGTATCCCCTAACACGATGATATACGCTGATGGTCGTTCTCCTTCAGATGGACCAGGCCAATTTTCCAGGTAACCAGCCCAACCAAGACATGAAAATATGAGCGCATTCTTCTGAGAGGTATGAGAGAGAACGAATTTCAATGCTTGCCTATTAGAGGCGGATGCTGAGCACCTCGCCAGGTCAACCAGCTCTCTCAGTGTCTCCTGTTCTATGGCGACTTCCTGATGAAATCGCCGGTAGCTCCTGTTCTTCAGTATCAAGTCTTTTATCATGTAAATCTCCTTCCTTTTATTTATATCTTTTTACCTGAAAGCGGTAGAGTTTTACTGGCTTATCGGGGGCTATACCTGCTTTTTGGCGGCAGATATCAATCTGATGGTCCACGCTATCCACTCCCTCCAGGTCAGGGAGTAGAAGACCTCGCTGCCATCCAGCCTCCACAATAACTCCATACCTCCTGGGGTCTAGCTGGTCCTTGCTTTCGATAGGCTCAGGCGTGGTCAGGACATCAACGCTATAACTGAGGCCTTCAAGTTCCTCCAGAGTGATGGGTGAGAAACGGGGGTCTTTGTTAGCCGAGCTGATGGCATTGGCGATGATTTCCTCAGCCACATTCTTCTCAGCGGGCTCAAAGGTGCCGATACAACCTCGCAACTCGTCGCCCTTATGGATAGAAACAAAGGCTCCTGCCTTCTCTTTCATCTCTGTGGTGAGTTCCTCTGATTGAATGACATTGCCTTCCTTCACATAAGTTTCTACTGCCTTCTTGGCTAATTCCGCTATAGGATGCATCTCACTCACCCCCCACCCTTTATTATCACCCCTGCATAGCCTACCACACTACTATAGTCACCGGTAGTATCACCGCTCGTCATGTACTTAACAAGTTCTGCCTTGGTAGCCCCTAGCTCTTTAGCCGCCGAGATGAGGCTAACCGTTGGAGCATAGCCGCACATGGATATATTCAGCCTGTGAACCCGCTGTATTAGCTCGTCCTCGTTCAAATCTAAAATTGCCTCTATTGCCTGGGTATCTTTCCTCTCAGCCGCCCTCTGTGGCTCGTAGTGGGTCATATCACTTGAGGCTATGAGCACCACCTCCTTGTTCAGGTCTTTAATAGCCTTGGCTATGTCATTCCCTATTTCTTTGTAGATGGTACTCTCAGCATGGGCAATGACGATGGGAACTATCTTAATATCTGGCTTGAAATATTGCAGGAAGGGGAGCTGAACCTCAATTGAGTGTTCATTTTGGTGGGCTAAATAATCCTCTTCCAGGTGACTGGTGGTGGTTAAAATCTGTTTGCTCAGTTCTGAGTCAATTTCAACCTCGCCCAGGGGGGTTCTCCACGTACCTTTAGTCATAATGCTGAAAGGTTTTCCCATGCCGGTGTGACTGGGTCCCATAATAATAAAAGTGCCCTTGAATTTGACCCTGGATATAGTGGCACCGGCTACCGGTCCTGAGTAAGGATATCCAGCATGAGGAGAAACGAGGCCGATTATGTCCTCCTTTTCTACTTTCTCATCAACCAATCCCTCAATCATTGCTATAAGCTGTCCATGTGTTCCCGGATAGAATTGACCGGCTACAATTGGTTCTCTAATCATCGTGCCCACCTCCTTGACTGTGTGTCTTGAAATTGAGTTCTGCTCCGCAGAACCGACACTTCGAGCCCTTCAGCCCCATCTCCTTGATTTGATATCCAAACCTCTCCACGATAATCTTGCCACACGAGTAACAGACAGTATTCTCGCTCTTGTGTCCGGGGACATTGCCGACATAAACGAACCTGAGACCAGCCTTTTGGCCTATCTCATAAGCACGCTCAAGGGTAGATACAGGAGTCGAGGGCAAGTGAGCCATATTGTAATGAGGGTGGAACCTGGTTACGTGCCACGGGGTTAATTCACCCAGCTCATCTCGTATCCAATTAGCAATACCCTCAAGTTGCTCGTCGTCATCATTCATAGTAGGTATGACGTTAGTAATGACCTCCACGTGCATGTTCCACTTGATTTTAGCTCGTTTGGCGACCTCAAGTATTCCTCGCCATCGGGTTACTTTTGCCAGCTTGCGGTAAAGGGAATCGGAGAAGCCCTTAATATCAACTCGCCAGGCATCCAGATATGGCCCGATAGTATCCAGCGCCTCAGGAGTGAGGTAGCCGTTGGTCACATAGACAGTGTACAGATTGTTCTTCTTGGCCAACTTGGCAGAGTCAAGGGTATATTCAAACCAGACGCTGGGTTCGTTATATGTCCAGGCAATACCCTGGCATTGGTTGCGTTTGGCTTGTTCTATAGCCGTTTGGGGCGGGATTTCTCTGGAGCCAAGCTGGTGTTGCGGGATTTCAACGCATGAAACCTCCCAGTTCTGACAATCCTGGCAATGGAAGTTACACCCCCAACCACCCAGCGAGAATGCCAGAGTGCCCGGGAAGAAATGAAACAATGGCTTCTTTTCAATGGGGTCGGCGGCCATTGAGGATACCCGAGCATAATTCATGCTGTATAGAGTGCCATCTCTATTCTGGTACATTCGGCAAACGCCGGTCTTACCCGGACTTATAGTGCAGTGCCACTGGCAGGTATTGCACCGAACCCTGGAGACAGGAAGCTTCTCGTAGAGCATTGCCTCGCGCATTTCTATCTCCAACTATTATTTCTTGACCTAATTATATCACTCCACTGTTGTCAAGCACACCTTGTCGGCTTATTACTTCTTTGCTATCTGGGACGGAAAGAGTTACAATCTTAGCAAAACTGGATAGCTCTCAGTCTTTGAGTCGACTCTGAGTACCGGGAAAACAGTAAACTATTATTGAAGGAGGGTCGCTTATGGCTAAAACTAAAATAGGCCCGCAGCCGATTATTTATCCTATGCCGACGTTCCTGGTTGGCGCAAATGTCGATGGCAAACCAAATTTTATGGCAGTTGCTTGGAGTGGTATGGCTAATGGCAGCCCACCAGTGATTACTGTAGCCTTATATTATAAGCGACATACCTATCGGGGTATCAGGGAGAATATGACTTTCTCTGTGAATATGCCTTCCACTGATATGGTGAAGGAAACAGATTACTGCGGAATAACGTCCGGCGCAAAAGTTGACAAGGTCAAGGTCTGTAAGTTCGATGTTTTCTATGGCAAACTGAAGAGTGTGCCACTCATTGAGCAATGCCCGGTGAATATGGAATGTAAGGTTATGCATATTCTGGATGTGGGAGACCATGCCCTTGTGGTGGGGAGGATTGAGGAGATGCATGTTTCAGATGAGTGCCTTACCAATGGTAAGCCAGACATTAATAAGATTAAACCCTTTGCCTACATCACAACCCCACACCTTTACTACCAGGCTATGGGAGAGGTAATAGCTAAATCACACAGTATCGGCAAAGAACTCAAAGCAAGAGAGTAGAAGCCTTTCATAATGTTAAACGCTATGTTGTGATGAAGTGGAGCTTTGATAGACCGGGTATATTCTTGCTATGATTGTATACAGTTGAGGTGTATAGTTGATACCCTCCATGATAGGGCACGGTTAGGGTGCGCAATGTAGAAGGAGCATAGAACTCGATGATAGTTTTAATGACCACAGGTGCCAGTCGGGAGGAGATAGACACCGTGGTGCAGAGGGCCAAGTCACTTGGCATGGACACCCAGTTGAACTTAGGTACTGACAAAGCAGTGGTCGCTATACTGGGAAGCAATACAGGGCAGTTACCTACGGACACCTTTGCCGTGCTCCCTGGAGTAGAGAGTGTAACCCGAATTATGAAGCCCTACAAGCTGGTATCTCGGGAATTCAAGGCGGCGGATAGCATTGTCTCTATTGATGGCGTTGAGGTTGGAGGTAAACGTGTCGTAGTTATTGCGGGACCTTGTGCTGTGGAGAGTGAAGACCAGCTTATGAAGGTGGCAAAGGCCGTTAAAGAGTCTGGGGCAAGCATCTTGCGTGGTGGTGCTTTTAAACCACGAACCTCCCCTTTCAGCTTTCATGGTCTAGAGGAGATTGGGCTGGAACTGTTAGCAAAGACCAGGAAACAGCTCGACATACCTGTGGCCACCGAAGTAGTAGACCCTCACGATGTCAGCCTGGTAACTAAGTCAGCTAATATCCTTCAGGTTGGTTCGCGCAATATGCAGAACTTTGCTCTGTTAACTAGCATTGGTAAAAGCAGATGCCCTGTTATTCTTAAGCGCGGATTTTCATGTACTATTACCGAATGGCTTACAGCGGCTGATTACCTTTTGGCAGAAGGAAATGAGCAGGTCATTCTTTGCGAGAGAGGAATCAGAACCTTTGAGGACAGCACCCGTTTTTCTCTGGATATTTCGTCTATACCAGTAATTAAGAGAGCCAGCCACTTACCCGTGATTGTTGACCCGAGCCATGCTGCCGGTCATTACTCATTGGTACCAGCCTTAGCCAAGGCAGCGGTGGCAGCCGGTGCTGATGGACTTCTCATTGAAGTTCATCCTAATCCAAAAGAAGCCCTGGTAGATGGTCTCCAGTCTCTCACTCCATCAGGTTTTACTAGGTTGATGGAAGAGCTCAGACCAATTGCCAAATCAGTGGGCAGA
>SDBT01019518.1_pt1 | contig 10622 bp, 8 predicted proteins | sample 2277101 | NCBI WGS metagenome assembly SDBT01 (sample SAMN10404973, study PRJNA504765) | marine sediment metagenome | isolation source: marine sediment core GS10_PC15, 103 cmbsf | place: Arctic Ocean: Southern Knipovich Ridge | collected 2010
GTTTGGCGTAATCACAAGAACTCTACCTTTTGAAATTCCAAATGGAATTATTGAGGCTAAACCTGATTTACCGCATCCGACAGGAATTTGCACAATGGCAATTTTTTTTCCAGACTTGAAATAATCATATATACTTTTGTATGCTTCTGATTGAGGCTCTCTTAATTGAGGGTTTTCATCGATATTAAAATCAGTTGATGTAAAGTATTCTTCAATAGGTTTGTTGGCTCTAATCCATGCGTCCAAATTATCGGTATTGAAAAGCCACTTTTGCCCAACCTTATTTGCAGGAATACTACCCTTTTTAGCGAAGTCATAAAGAACTGTTTTTCCGAGCCCAACGTAGCTTGCAGCTTCTTCAATATTTATCCATTTACTCATTTTATCCTCAATTCACTAACAACTTAACTTGTCATTTGATGCCACATCTTGTCATATGATAGCAGATGGCAGAAGAATGTCAACGGAAATGATTAGATTTCAATAAATTTTAGCCAGTTTTTTTATAAATTATTGTTTTTAAGCAAAAAATCGACGACCGATGGTTTTTCCAAATCCGCCTTTGCCTTTTATCTGATCCAAACATTCTGTTTGGTTTTCCACCTAACTCCATTAAAATAAACGACTTACCCGCCTTCCCCGCCTACGCGAGGACAAGTTTACCCGTTTAATCGATGCGACAGATCACGCTTCATTTGCCACATATCACCCTTCATCCGTGGCATATCACGCATTATTTATGACAGGTAACGCTTCACCTGCCACATATCACGCTTCATCTGCCTCATATAACACCTCATCCGTGGCATATCACGCGTTATCTATGACGTACCGGCTATTCCTGCCATAACTTCTTAGAAATCTGGAAGAAATCTGGGGACACCATACTAATTTTCCCGTTTCTTCCGCTTTCCAGTTTCTTTTTTAGGTCGTCCGGGCTTAAGGGTACACAGGCCCAAACTTACAAAATGCAAATCACTCAGTTGCCGGTTTCTCCAGACGCGAAAGTAGATCCTCAACCGTCCCTCTTCGAAGGATATCGTCGAATTGTGAACGGTAGGTCCTCAGTAAGCTGATTCCTTCTATCTCGACATCATAGATCTTCCAGCGTTTTACCAGCTTTTGCTGACATTGTTCGCCTACCTTGACCTTTATGCGATATTCGGCTCTGCGAAGCTTGTAGAGTATGGATACCTTTTTGCCCTCGGATATCAACTCCATCGGAATCTCAAGAGTATTCTTCTTCTTTGGAACAGCAGGTTTGAAATGGGCTTTCTCATCCGAGAAAAGCGTTACTTTCTCTCGATAAGAAGTCCTGAGTTTCTCAGTAAACAGAAAAATGAATCTCTTACGCTGCTCAGGATTCAATTTTGGCCAGTGTATCCTACCCAACGAAAGTTTCGCTATCAGTGGAAAATCGAAAATAGGATAGACGATTTTGTTGATTTGCTTTATCTTGGTATTGGAATCTATTTCCTTATTCCCCAGCACCGAAGCAACCGCATCCCACTTGGTCCGCAACAACACATTTGGATCGCTCGGGTAATTCGGATCGTCAGGCTCTTTATCGCCGGCACCTACAAACTGGACACAAATCAATAAAACCAAAAAGCCAAATAAAACACTTCTCATATCCAATTCCTTAAGTTTTCTTGTAGGATGGGCAACTTGCTTGCCCATGCGGGTTTCTTTAAGTATAGCATAATCAATATTTTCTGTCACAAACTTAACCTGCATCCACTTTTGTACTGGAACCAAGGTTTAGACAGCCCAACTCGTTGTAAGTTCCTTATTTTTTATCGTCATACATAGCGGCTTTATATGATTTCTTTTCGATGCGGGCCTTAATCTCAAACAAACAGGCAAAAACGGCAATTTTTAAAAAAACTATTCCCATTCGATCGTAGCCGGGGGCTTGCTGGAAATATCATAAACCACACGATTAACGCCCCGGACCTCATTAATTATCCTGCTCGATATCAGACCCAGAACTTCATATGGAATCTGTGAAAAATCGGCGGTCATAAAATCAAGCGTCTCAACCGCACGAATAGCTATAACGTTTTCATAACTGCGCTCGTCACCCATTACTCCAACAGTCGAAACCGGCAACAAAACCGCCAGCGCCTGCGATATTTTTCTATAGAGCCCAGCCGATCTTATTTCATCTATCAGAATCTCATCGGCGGCCTGTAGAACCTCAAGACGCTCATCAGTCACCGCACCGATAATTCGTACCGCAAGACCCGGACCAGGGAACGGATGACGCCAGACAATATCCTCCGGCAAGCCAAGATACTCCCCAACAACACGAACTTCATCTTTGAATAAATCGCGAAGCGGCTCGACCAATTCGAATCCCAACTCTTCGGGAAGACCACCGACGTTGTGATGAAGCTTTATATTCGCGGCCGGATTACCGTCTTTGGAGCCCGACTCGATAACATCGGGATAAAGTGTACCCTGGGCAAGAAACTTCGCATTCGATATCTTCGCGGCTTCGAACTTAAACGCCTCGATGAATTCGGCACCGATTATCTTGCGCTTTTTCTGAGGGTCCGTGACACCTTTGAGACCATCTAAAAACTGCTTAGACCAATCGACAACTCGCAGGTCAATATGAAAATGATCGCGGAAAGTCGATACCACACCTTCTCGCTCATTTTTTCGCAGCAGACCGTTATCGACAAATATACACACAAGCTGATCGCCTATGGCCTTGTGAAGCAACGAAGCAACTACCGAGGAATCAACTCCCCCACTTAGCCCGCATATCACAGTCGCTTCGCCAACCTGTTTGCGAACAGCATCAACAGTCTCTTTCACAAAGTCACTCATCTTCCAGTCACCGCTACAGCCACAGATATCATACAGAAAATTTTTCAGTATCTGCGTTCCCTTCGGCGTGTGAGAGACTTCCGGATGAAACTGAACACCGTAAAATTTCTTTTCTGCATGCCTTACCGCAGCAAAAGGACACGTCGCCGTAGATGCCAACGCAATGAAATCACTCCCGGATTTCTCCACCTGGTCACCATGACTGGCCCAGACGGTCGTCGAATCCGGCATATTCGCAAACAAATCGCTCTTGTCGATGACTGTTAAAGAGGCTCTACCATACTCACGTTTTTTCGCCGGGGTAATTTGTGCCCCCAGAACCTTACAACCATACTGCATACCGTAGCAGATACCAAGAATCGGAATATCAAAATCGAAGATTTTTTCATCACAGCCGATAGCATTGTCATCATAAACGCTTGCCGGCCCACCCGAGAGTATTATCCCCCTGACGCCAAGCCGCTTGAGTTCTTCGCAAGTGGTATCGGCCTGATAAATCATCGAATAAACATTCAACTCACGAACTCGCCGAGCAATAAGCTGACCGTATTGACTGCCAAAATCCAGAATGGCTATTAATTCATTAGTTAATTTACTCATAGTTTCCCATAAACTAATACCATTGCTTAATTAACATTGCTGGCAATGGAAACATATGCCACTTGTTGGTGAATGTTCGTGTCCAACAAGAATTTGAACCATGTCCCAGTCATCCTGAGCTTTTATTAACCATTGTTTAACAAATTCGTCAACTGATTCGTCCATAAATCGTCTTTCCGTATTTTTCCGCAAAGTAAACAATATGATTTACTACTTTCTTCCATTTTTCGTACTCTTGGGGAGTCTCCACAATAATATCAAATCCAGCAGGAAAATCGCCTATTACTTGTTGAACCGCCCCATATCGTTCCAGTGGGGGTACATCCATATTCGCCACGACCAAAAGATCGATGTCCGACTGATCTGTGGCCGTACCGTCTGCGTATGAGCCGAATAGGATGATCTTTTCGACGTCAAGCTCTGCCGCGATCTTGCGACCCAACTGCTCTATTTCGCTTATAGCTACCATTTTTCAAAAGCATCGAGCATCAACTGTCCGGCGTCAAGTATTAATCCTCGAACGGTACCGATGCCGAATAGTTTGGTGCTTCCTTTGTTATCTGAATATCGTGCGGGTGAGATTCGCTCGCCGAGGCTGAACTTACACGTACAAACCGGGTATCCTTCCGCAATTCTGCGATATTCTTAGTACCGCAATATCCCATACCCGCCCGCAAGCCGCCAACCAACTGGTAAACAAAATCGCCAAGATGCCCGCGATAAGGAACCCGGCCTTCAACCCCTTCGGGCACCAGCTTGTCCTTCCTGGCCGAACTCTTCTGACCATATCTATCAGCCGAGCCCTTAACCATCGCGCCAAGCGAACCCATACCGCGGTATTCCTTGAACTGCCTGCCCTTGTAAATCACCCGCTGCCCCGGGCTTTCAGCTAATCCGGCAAACAGCGAACCCAACATCACACTCGAAGCACCGGCAGCTATCGCCTTGGTAATATCACCCGACTGGCGAATGCCTCCGTCGGCTATTACAGGTTTACCAGCTGGACCCGCCGCGGAAACAACATTCATTATCGCCGAAACCTGCGGTACACCAACGCCCGATATCACTCTCGTCGTACAAATCGCACCAGGGCCGATTCCGACTTTAACAGCGTTGGCTCCGGCGTCAATGAGATCCTTGGCTGCCTCGGCGGTGGCAATATTACCGGCGATTACGTCAATTTCGTATTTGCTCTTTATCGCCTTGACAGTATCTATAACATTCTGTGAATGACCATGCGCTGTATCGACCACAATAACATCAACCTCAGCCGCAATAAGGGCTTCAATTCGCTCGTAATCCTGAACACCAACCGCTGCCCCGGTAAGGAGTCTCCCACGCTGGTCCCTTGCTGCAAAGGGGTACTGCTGGACACGGTCTATATCTCTCATTGTAATCAGACCGACTAACTCGTCATTGCCGTTTACCAGCAGCAGTTTCTCGACCTTGTATTTCTGAAGAATTTCCTTGGCTTGTTCGAGGCTGGTCCCCGCAGAGCCCGTAACCAGATTCTCCTTGGTCATTATTTTGCTGATTTTAACATCATAGTCTTTAAGAAACTTCAGATCGCGGCGAGTTAGTATCCCAACAAGCTTCTTGCCATCTACAATCGGAATACCAGAGACATTCTGCTCGCTCATCAACTCCTGCGCCCTTCTAACCGGCTCAACAGGCGAAAGCGTCACAGGATCGAGGATCACACCATGTTCCGACCGCTTGACCTTAGCCACCTCGATTTTATGGGCCTCGACCGACAAATTCTTATGAATAATCCCGATCCCGCCCTCCTGAGCCAGCGCAATAGCCAAAGCCGCCTCGGTCACGGTATCCATAGCTGCTGAGATTATAGGGATGTTAATGCGGATATTATCGGTCAGTTGCGTACTGGTCTCAGCCTGGCTCGGAACCAACTCGCTCTTAGCAGGGATCAGCAGCACATCATCAAAGGTTATACCTTCGGCGATAATCTTACCTTTTTCCATGTTGCTCTCCAGAATAAACTACCGAATAGCGTCTGTTTCATCAAACAAGTATAATAACCCCACAAAGCCCCGTCAAAACATATTTAAATTACCAGGCTTTTCACGGCTAAAGGCCGGTCCCAGCTTGGTAACATGGGCAACCTGTGCCATAGGTACTTGCTTGCCCATGCCGATTCTATCTGTCATTGCGAGCGCAGCGAAGCAATCTCAACCAAATCATCAATTAAAAGCTCCACGCGAATAGCGGTTGTGGGCTTGTAGCTTTTGGGTATAATATCAACATGAAAAAGTCATTAGCCCATTTACCCAAACAAAAACAAAACGAGCTAATGCTCATCACCGAAAAAATCCGCGAAATCGTACCACAAGCCGAAATGATAATCCTCTTCGGCTCATACGCACGAGGCGACTGGGTTGACGGACCGCACGTACAGGGCAGGGGAAAACTGACTATCCACAAAACAAGTGACTACGACATATTGGTAATCACACAATTCGAATTCACCGCAAAAGACACAGGCCTCTGGGACAAAATAAAGGCCGAGTTCGCTAAAATGGACTTAAGAACGATTGTCCGAATAATCGCCCGCGATTTCGATTTCGTCAACTACAAACTAAGCCAGGGCCAGTACTTCTTCACAGAAATCGTAAATGACGGAATCATACTGTATGACTCCGGCGAGGTCGAACTCAAAAAAAGAAAGAAGCTAAAACCCGCCGAAGAAAAACAAATCGCACAGGAAACTCTCGACGAAGTCTTCAATAAGGCAAAAAGCTTTTACCTAAATTATGAATTTTCATCCAAAATCCCGGATTATAAAGTTGCAGCTTTTCAACTTCACCAAGCCACCGAACACGCATACAAGACTGTCCTACTGATTTTTGGCGGCGAATGTCCACAGGAGCATCATCTTGATGTATTGGGCGTCCTGGCAGCCGATTACTGCCACGAATTAAAAGGCATAATCCCACGCCAAACAGACGAGCAAATAGAACTCTTCGAACTACTCGACTACGCCTACATCGGCGCCAGATATGATATCAACTATAAAATAACAAAACAACAATTAAAACAATTAGCTCCCTGCGTCAAAAAACTACATGAGGTAACCGAACGAATTTGCAAAGAGAAAATTGAGTCGTTTACTTAACCACAATTGCACTATGAATCAGAACAGCAACCATAAATTCTCAGACGAAGAAAGGAATATTTTCAAAAGTATCGCAGATTACGTCCAAGCCAATCCCAACGATTACAAGGAAGCTGGTGAATGGCTCGATGAATATTGTAGTGAATCAGCTTATTGGCTTCGACAAGAAGACGAGCTTGAGAAACGTAAGAAACTCCATGGGAAGTTTCACGAATCAATCTTTCAGAGACAAGTTGACCAGTTGGAAAACGAGATAAAAGAAAGACGTACCCCTGCTCTGGGTATCCTGTTCCACGAAGCACGAAAGTTTCTCTTAGAGAAGTACCAAGGCCAAGAATTTTTATCAAAAGAAGTGACGGTAAAAATCATTCTTATAACTTGGCTGCTAACAGATGCTGATGCTCAAAAGGCCAATCTTCATATTACAGAGTTTGAAAAGTGGGAGTGGGAACCTTTGGATGATATTTTACAATTAAGCCGAGGATACGCAGGAATTTTGTTTACTCATAATAAAGTTGCCTGGATGAGTTTAGTTTGTATTGCTTGGGGAAAGATCAAAGAATCTGAGAAAAAAGAAAGTGTGCTTGGGCCCAAACCTCCTGAGATTTTTGCGGAAATCCTCTGGGTATGGAAGCATGGGAGACAGCACTGGAAGCTCGTCTGCGTTGGCATATTGGTATTCCTTATTTCGGGTATCTTGGTTTTGCCAAAATTCAATTTGTTTGGTAACAAGTACCAAGGCACTCATTTAAAAACTGAAAATACACTACACAAGCCCATTGTTGTAGCGAGGGCCGCTGTTGAAGTGAAGATTACGTCTGATTGGGATTTTAACGGTATTGTTGCTAATACAAAAGCATATTTAGCATTTGTAAAAGGCAATAAACCATTGCTAATGACATCCTCAATAGGATATACAGCAAGCCAAATAGGTAATGATGTGGTTGTATACAAAGCAAAACTTGGCATGGATGCAAAAGATTCTGCCGTGGGAAATCTAGCATCCTTTTTGTTAGATACAGAATTTATTCAAATAGAATTTGGCAATATGCCATCAGATAGTGATGTTCTTGGAGGAGATGTCATCTGCATAATTAACAATTCCGTCCGTCTCATATTTTCAATTCCACCACAGAAACTAGTAAACAATCAAATATTCATTCGTGATCTAAGTGAATCTCTGCAAGTTTTGAATGAACCTGGGAATTAAACTTGTCCACCTGGTCTCCTGTCCTCGCAATGCATTGTCTCTTCTTATCTTCGTGCACTTCTTTTCTTCGTGGTTAAAAAAATAAAATAAGCATTTCCTTCATTCTCTCTTTTCCCTTTGCGCCTTGGCGCCTTTGCGGGATTCCTTTTTACTTGCTTTTTCTTTCTCTCTGTGTCCTCTTTTTCCTCTGTGGCTAAGAAAATTCCCACAAACCCGTCGCCCCAGCGACGGGTGTATATAGCCCAGGTCTTCGGCCTGGGTTCTCCCCCGCAAATAGAATACCGTGTAATTCTGCGTTAACTTGTGCCATAGGTATCCGCGACTAAATATATTTCACATATCCCCAAAAAAACCCTTGACAACAAACATAAAATTGTGTTATATTCTTACAAAACTAAATATAGATTAAACTTGTAATTACAAATGCGGAAACAGACAAATAAAATGAATAACAGACCTGTCCTGAGCAAAGCCGAATGGATCGTAAATTTCCCTGGATCATGCGCCTTGGATACTCTATCTTTTCTACTCATCCACTCATATACCCATCAACCCAGGAATAAAATCCCGGCGCGCCGGGACTTTTTTATGCAAAACGAACCCAATTTCGAATCAACCGCCTCTTTGCCCACCTCGCCCCACGAGCCACGGGCCACGGGTCACGAGTCACGATTAATACAAAACGAACCCAATCTCACTGCCCAGAATGTCGAAGCGAAGCGGATGTCGCAGATCCGCCGAAGGCGGACCTCTGGCGGACAAAACGAACCCAATTTAAACCTCAATGCACCGACCAAACAAGCAAACGCTGAAAATTTTACCCCCATCTTTTCCAAAAAAATACGAAATATTACGAAATATTGCAAAATAACCCAAAATTTTACTCACAAAAAGTGTATATTTCCCATCACTTTTCAACTCTTTTCCCTTCTTTTTCTATTACTTTTACGCGCTTTTCTGCACTTTTTGTCCTTTTTCCCAACTTTTGGACACTAACACACTTAACTCCATGTACAACAAAGACTTACATAAAAATTCCCGTCCCACCCATGAATTTATCCCGGCGTGCCGGGACTCATCCACCCATTTACCCATTCACTTTTTTCTGCAAAACAAACCCAATTTATCAAGCATCGAGAATATGCAAAACGAACCCAATTACAACCAGCGACATACGCAATACGATATACGCAATACGAGATTATTTATGCAAAACAAAACCAATTCCACAAACGCCAGCCACAACTGGCGAGCGAAAAGAGACCAGAGACGAGCGACGAGAAATATGCAAAACAAAACCAATTCAGCCGCCCATATACTCATTCCACCTTTCACTCATACTTACCCGCCTAAGGCAGAAAAAATGCAAAACGAACCCAATTTAACATAACGCGCACGTAAGTGCCGTACCCACAAAGACTTACGAAATATCCACCCATCCAGCTTTGCTGGCTTCCACAAATATCGTAGATCCGCCCATGGCCGAATCAATCATCAATACTTACAGTCCCGTGCGCGCCGGGAATCAATTGAAAAGGCTCAATTTCAAAAACACCTTGACGCCAACATAGCTTATCAGGTACAATTCCGAGGCTAATTAAACCGTAGAAAGACTATCTTTAAGGAGGTCACCGACCAAGATGTCTAACATTAAAGAACTTCTAAAACAAAGAATCGACGCACAAAACTGCGAAAAACTACTCGCTCTTGACAATCCCAAACTGCACGAATTCGTCGCCGACGCAATCGAACTGGCCAATCCGGCCTCGGTATTCGTCTTTGACGGTTCAGCCGAAGGAGCGGAATATATACGAAAGCGCGCAATCGAACTCGGCGAAGAGAGCCCGCTGGGCCAAAAAGGCCAAACAAGCCATTTCGACGGTTATTTCGACCAGGCTCGCGACAAGGCCCGGACAAAATACCTCATGCCCCCCGGCTCGGAACTCGGCGAAAGCCTCAATTCCATTGACAAAGCCCAGGGCACCGAAGAAGTACGCTCGTTCCTCAAAGACTCAATGGTAGATCGCCAGATGCTCGTCTGCTTTTTCTGCCTGGGACCGACAAACTCGGAATTCTCCATCCCCTGCATTCAGATCACCGATTCGCCGTTAGTAGCCCACAGCGAAATGCTTTTGTACAGGCCCGGCTACGAGCAGTTCAAATTGATCGGCGATTCGCCCGATTTCTTCCGATTCATCCATTCAGAGGGCGAACTCGAAGACGCAGTCAGCAAGAACGTTGATAAACGCCGGATCTATATCGATCTCGAAGAAGAAAAGGTCTATAGCGTCAACACCCAGTACGGCGGAAACACCATAGGCCTAAAGAAACTGGCCCTTCGCCTTGCCATTCAAAAAGCCTCAAAAGAAGGCTGGCTCGCAGAGCACATGTTCCTGATGGGTGCTCACGGCCCCGGCGGTCGAGTCACTTATTTCGCCGGCGCCTTTCCCTCAGCCTGCGGAAAGACCTCGACATCAATGCTACCCGGCCAGACCATCGTCGGCGACGATATCGCCTATTTCCGCAAAAAAGACGGCGTGATATACAGCGTAAACGTTGAAAAAGGCATTTTCGGCATCATTCGCGATGTCAACGCCGAGGACGACCCGATCATATACAACGTCCTGACCAATCCCGGCGAGGTCATTTTCTCAAACGTCCTCATCGACGATAACCAAAAACCACACTGGCTCGGCATGGGTTCCGATCTGCCTGCCGAAGGCGTGAACTACTCGGGCAAGTGGCATACCGGCAAAACCGACGATAAAGGTAACAACATCACCGCCTCGCATAAAAACGCCCGATACACTCTGAGCATTACCGACCTGGCCAACCAGGATC
>SDBT01019519.1_pt1 | contig 10622 bp, 13 predicted proteins | sample 2277101 | NCBI WGS metagenome assembly SDBT01 (sample SAMN10404973, study PRJNA504765) | marine sediment metagenome | isolation source: marine sediment core GS10_PC15, 103 cmbsf | place: Arctic Ocean: Southern Knipovich Ridge | collected 2010
AGGCTCTGTGCTGCCTGTAGATTCTGTGCTGTAGCCTGCTGTCGTAGGGCCACACCAGCCTTCCGTACCTGGAATGCATTCTCAATTCGTGCGACATTACCTCGAACGAAGGAAGCCTGAGCTACACCAGCCGAAGCTGCATTCACTTCACCTAGACGCTGAGCCTCAATATCTGCTGCCTCGTCTCGTAGAACTGAGAGTGCTGCTTGAAATGTCTCAATCTCAAACTCCGCGAATGCATCACGTACGATCTCTTCTTTCTGACCTGGAGCAAAGGCTCCAACTCGTGCCTCGATACCTCCCTTTAGTTCAAGAACCTTTGCGAGAGCCGCATCACGGTCCTCAATAAGACTCTGGATCTCTGGGGCATTAGCAATCTCCTGGTTGAGCTGCTCAAACTTCTGAATAGCAGAGATCTCTTCTGGGAATTCTACGCCTGGTAGTGCTGCCCCATCTGCTACCTCTGTAGCTGTTGGCTCATCTGGTACATTCAAACGGAATGCCTCACCAGTCTGTAGCGCTGCAAAGGCTGCAGGATCAATGTTCTGTACAGAACTAAATCCTCCAGCTGCTTGGAAGATAGGATCACTGGGATCTTCAACTCCTCTCAATCCTCCTGAGACGATCTGTGCAACCTGCTCTCCCTCTGTTGACTTAACAAAGACAGGCTGCTCTGCAGTAGCCTGCTGGGCAAGCTGTTCTTCTACTGTGTGATTTGGCATATTATGTTAGTGCTACGAAGCGGAGTCCCGATGGAAGCTTAATGTACATTCTTCTTCCAACTCCTGTTGCGATATCTCTGAAGAGGACTGTACCTGTTGGGATTCTTCTGATCTGTTCTGTTGTCAGTGCCTCTGGATCTTCTACTCTGTTGTCTGGAACGAATCTAAGTGGAGGTGATACATCTTCCTTTGCTGTATCGAATGGTATTATTGGAGGCGGTTGCTCGGGTGGTGGTAGATTCTCAACCTCTTCCTCTGCCAGCTTTATCGCCCCTGCTGCGTCACGCTCTAGCTCTGCTGCTGTGATTTCTTCGTTCGCCATACTATACGGTTCGTGGGAATACTCGGTAGCCAATGATCATATCAGTGACGACTGGAAAGCTTGTCCCATTTGAATTAAGGCTGATTCTAAACTGGATGCGCCGACCTCGTACGCCTCGCACACCAATCTCACGCTGTACTGCGCTGGTAACGTCGTGTGTCAGCTGTGTCGTGAAGCTTGTTCCATAGTTCGTTGCTGTCTCAATCGTTACAGAAGTTCCTACGGGTAGCTGCTCTGTCACAATCTCTAGTTTATATATCTCCTTGTCGAAGTCTGGAAAGCCGAAGTCAATCCACTGAGATGTCCATGTTCCATCCTGTCTATCGTTGGTATTCCGAATTCGGTAAGCATGTCGTGTTCCGACTTCGTCAGTCTCTGATAGGTGGAGCTGTGTATCAGATGGGACGTCGTCCTGGAAGCGGAAGGCTACATATGCTCCTGTCCCTTGCACAGATGTTTCGAACTGTGATCGAAACTTAACGAGTCGAGGATTCTGCACTACCCCAAATTTGGGGAAAGCCCACCATCCATACGGTGTGACTGTCTGACTACCCCCTAGATTATTTGTACCGAAGATAATGTGGTTGCTCCACTCCGACGTACTCTCTGCGAGAACGCTGACCCACTGCTGCTCGTTGTCTCCTCGGAACTGGACTGGAAGGTCAATCATCTTTCGTGCATTCCTCTCTCCCTGAAAGTACGCATACACCGCCATAGTTGTGATGATGTACGAGATTCCCTCTGAGTAGGCAAAAGCCTGGACATGTCCGTCTACTGGAAAGTCGAAGTTCCAACCCTCTGCTGTGAACATATCCCAGACATAGACACGATCTCTGACGCCTATAAGAAGAAGATCAGGTGTCTCTCCAATGGCTACCGCATCTCCTCCTGGGGGAAAGAGACGAAGATCATCTACTGCTATAACTGTTCCATCGTCAGATGTGACGCTTGGACTACTTGCAGTTCCACCGCTGCCTCGTCCAGCCCAGATGAATGAGTTCTTTGCAAGGATTGATGCAAGATTATCATCCAAAACAGCTCGGGTTGACTCTGTTGGAACACCAGAGAGAGGACCATACCTCAGAAAGTTCGCTGCTGAGCCGTAGTAGAGACGATCATCAAGAAACTTTACTGGTGCAGTTCCACCAGCTGTACCTGCAATCCGTTCCCACTCTGCTAGTCCGAAGTTGAATTCCCAAAGTCCTGCAAGCCCATGAGAGAAGAGGCGTATACCCGCTGCATCCATTCCGCGGAACTCGTCCGCAGGCTCATCGAATGTCAGCTCTTCTACATCGTGGAACGGGAACATCTGCCCTGGTCGGGAGATGGTATCTACCCCTACTGCATCGAACGCGAATCCTTGCATGAGTTGACTCAGCGTACCATCGCGGCGCTCAGAGATCCCGTTCCAGTTAGATACACGTACTAGAGGCATGACTATTCAATAATTAGACTAACAGCAGCGATACCCTGAAGACCCATAAGTCGACTTGCGGAACCACTTGCGACGTTGTCATGTGCAAACTCCCAGTAGTTCATCTCGTTAGAAGCACTATCGCCCGATGGCAAGTCTGTTGAGACAGTATCCACCAAGACTCCATTCAGAATGAAGCGAATCTCAACACCACCATCATACTCAATGACAATGTCCATCGGTGATGAGTTCGTTGGTGTCGAACCAATAACCGTAGTTCTGGTCAATGTTGTACCATCATGTACTACACTGCGTACTGTTCCTGCCTCAGCAGAGTACTCGAACTCGAACCCCACAAACTTCTTAACACTAGTTACTGATTGTCTCTCACCCACACCTACAAATAACGAGTGTGTTCCAGTAGTACTCGAACCCGCAAAGAGATATGATGCCGAGACGTGGAATCGAAAAGTCTTATCCCAAAAGCTCGAAATCATTGGGTCTCCATTCACCGCAAAACCCCTAAAAGCGACATGGCTGTCACCATCGTTTCCAAGGATTAGATAGTCCCAGCCATCAACACTGAATCCCGTAGGCAAGGTTCCTCCTTTTTCATATCTATCTGGAATTGTCCCTGCACTCCAAGCACTAAAGTTCTCAGTTATAACTCGTGTCAAATCAAGACCACTACCAGTGTGAGCATGAAGTGCATCAGCGTTTGATCCATCAGTCAGCGTTTCCAACTCTGTCCCAGTTGCTGTTGTATCGCTATGAGAAGCGACCGTGTGGGACTCTGAGTGATGATCGTTAGCGCTAATGCCTGTGATATCACTATGAGCGTGGGAGTGATCACCTTGTGAAACTTGTCCTGGACCCGTTCCGACATCTCCATTTGCGTCAAGATTTGCTTTAGTAACGCCATCTACTTCAAGTTTATCTGCGTTAAGCGCAGCAAAGTTATTATTTAGATTATTGCGTGATAGAGGCTCAAGAGCATCTCCCGCATTTATTGTTGCAATTGTTGACATAGTTTATACGGTAGGTCTTACGTCCCAGGGTGTACCAACAAGGGATCCCCAGGTTCTATCTATTCCGAACGCAGTCCAAGTATCAGTTGGTTCGAAGTCTTCCCATTCGAAAGGGATTAGATCTCTTGTCGTCCATACAGTTACCATAGATCAGTGGTAGAACCACGAGTTACGTCTTTTCCCAAGCCGTGGACGACGACTCTTATCCTCATTCCGCTGTGCATAGTAGTTCCGAATCTTCTCCTCAAGTCTCTGCATCTTAATCTCTGCCTGTTCTCCCTTCGTGGGCTGCTCAAATCGAGAGAAGAATTCACTTGCTGCAAACCGTGCCAGCCATGTCTGTGAGAACTCAACAAAGACGGGTATGTCAGTTAGTAGTGCAAGATCAACGATCTGTTCCTGGTACTGGATAAAGATACCGCCTGTTACGTCGATGATTGCCTGAGATGAATAGATCTTGAAGTTATCATCGAATGCATCGTAACGAGGCTGGGCAAGGGTGAGGCGTCCCATACGCTGCCTGATATCAAGCTCAGTGGCGATAGGGGACTCGTGCGTTGCTGTATCCCATGCCTTTGCTCGTCTGAAGTTAACTCCGTCCAGCTGTAGATCCATCCTTTTAATCTGAAGTAGATCGCTTGGCCACGCATACTCACGCTGGTCCAGAACAAGATCTGCTGTTGCCTCCTGTCCATTGAAGTCCCATGAGTCCATGGAATCAAGGATGATTGCCTGCAGCTCGCGCTGGGCAGTATTGAGAAGGCCCTTAATCTCGTCGGCCGTGAATGTAACATCGTCGGTATTCGAATAGAACCGAGTCAGACCGATAAGATCTGTTGTTGTTACTGATGTGTCTGCTCCTAGCTGCATAAGTTTAGATGATGCTGATGTGGTGCGTAATGCCCACTGCCACAACTACAAGGAAGGCTACTGCGATCCATGTATATGCAACAATGTTGTTGATTGTTTTGTTCATACTATGCGAAGATTACGAGGAGTCCTGCTACGCGGAAATCTGTCCCCCAAGTATCTTCGGCTGCACTACCAACTCGACGTAGCCCGAAGGTAATGATGTCGCCTGCTGCGATAGTCCCGATACCATCGTAGCCCTGAGATGCGAGCGTGAGCGAGTTCCACTGTCCAGTTGTCGAGCTTCCAGCGAGGTCTTCTGCCGTTCCGAAGTCCTCGATAGCTGAGTGTGGAAACGCGCTCCTGTCGATGAGTGCTGTCGGGAAAAGTTGTAGCCGTACGACAAGCACGGACGAAACATTGTTCTCGTAGATGACCTCGACCGATGAGATCGAAGTTGCTCCTGCTGGAACCTTCACCGAGAAGGATGCCACTTGTGATGCTGCATCGTTGTAAATGACGACTTGCGGCCCGCCACCTATCCCTTGGCTTCCTAGTGATGCGCTAATGAGATCCGCTGCGCTTGCCTCTGCCCACTCTGGATCTATTCCACCGCCACCTGCTGCATCCTGCATAGTAGGCGCTGCTCCTGCTCCGTTTGATGTAAACACCTGCCCTGCTGTTCCTGCTGGTGCATCTGCTGGGTCTCCTGATGCGTCATATGAGCGAACCTCACCCGCAGTTCCTCCTGCGAGCTTATCGTTTGTTACTGCGTTATCAGCAAGCTTGGCTTCAACAACAGCATCATCTTGGATGGTTGGTGTTGATACTGAGTCTGCTGGTGGTGTTGAGGATGGTGTGATTGGCATATTAGACCATCTCTAGAAATGCTACGTTAACGGCTCCTGCCCCTGCGTTGATACCGTTGACTGCACCCCAGAAAAGATTATCGTACTCCTCTCCAATTTCTAGTGCTCCCCCGTTTGCCTGAATGAGGATGCCTTCTCCCACAACAGCTGTGGCTCCGAATGAAACCCATACATCCTCTACGCTGTTGTTAGTAATAGCTGCATACTGCCTTGAGCGGTTTGCAGCAAGAATCTCTGTTGATACCGCATTGGAAACCGAAACGGTTCCCTGTCCTGCTGGTGTGTCTGTTCCTTGTGCCATACTTAGTTTGTGTGACTACGTTTGTGTGCTTTTAATCCTGCTGCGTTCTTAGCCTCAAATCCGCATCCTACATTCTCGCATACGTTCATCTTTGCAACTGTACGCTCTGTATCCAAGATGTCCTTTAGTTTAACCTCTGCTACCTTCTCTGGGCTATCTTCATCCCAGCCAGCCGAGAATATCTTGCGAGCAAGAGGGTTGCTTGAAATAGCCTGCTCCAACTCGACACGCTGTCCGTCAATGACCTCTGCGACGATGATGAATCCCTTCTTCACCAGGTTGGGTACGGCGCTCTCCATCACGTTAACCTCTTTGCCGTGCTGGTTGAGTGCTACAAATGTTTTTGACATATCTAAAGTCTTTTTATTTCTTGATCCAATTTCTTGGGATTGAGTGTTGGTTTCCCTTGCTTGTTGTATTCGATTGCCTTGTGGAATCTGGATGGTAGCTTCCCTCTCTTGAAGTCTGCGATGATTCTGTTACGCATCTTCATGGTGTATGCGAACCGCACATCATCTCTGTTGTGGTATATCCCACACTTCTGGGCCCCACAGGTATCGCAGTATCTCATACAATCCTTCTTCGTGATGCTACCTCAATGGGTCTACCGTTTTTATCAAGCATTACCTTGTTGGGTCGTGCGTGTCCTTGGTCGTGGCCTGGAGGAGTCATGTCGCCATCACCATCTCCTATGAACTTCATTCCCTTCTTCTCTATCAACTGCTTATGAAGCTTCTTCGCCATCCTCTCTGGTACCTTCACGATCCTCTTCTTCACTCCGTCGTAACGCTCGTAATGATATTCTTTTGCCATAAGTTTTAATATTACCCTCCCAGTTCCTGGCTCATCCGAAGACAAGCCAGGTCAAGGAGGATCAGACTTAGACGACAGTCTGAATCTCGACAGCCGCGACATCGCGGTTCTCGATTACTCCCCAGAGAGCGTCAGCAGTAGACAGGTCGCCCAGAAACTCGTGGATGTACGAAGTCTGTAGACGGATCTCGTTCTGTACGGCGATGGCAAACGCTTCCTTCTGAAGTAGAAGGTTGTGTGCCTCTGTACCTGCAGTAACGGGAACCTGTGTTGTGTGCATGACAGGGACTCCATACAGCATAGGGATGTTACCAGTTCGCACTGGGAAATCTCCACCTGCAATAGAGCCTGGATCAGTTGTCGATCCAACCGTGATCGCTACGAAGCGGTCAATGTCGAATAGGTTCCAGTACTGAGACGGGTTAAAAATAAACACGCGATCCTCAGCAGGAACGTCAGCTGCATCCAACGTCTCCATAGCCTCACGAATTCGGGCGTCGTCGATGTCAGAGACAAGGTCTCCAACGCTCTGTGACAGACCCGCGTAAAGCTGTAGGATGTCGTCGTCAAGGCTCTTGGCTAGCGAGTAGCCTGCGTTCTGAGCGTAGCGCTCCTGCAGGTTGTAGCTTGCTAGTACCTGAGCCTTCTCTCGGTCCTCAATGAGGAATGAAACCTCTTCCCACGTGTTGACAACAAGGTTAACCTCGGTCTCCGTTGGTGACTGAAGTGTCACCTGGGAACCATTAACCTTCGTGTTCGTTGACATCTCAGTGAGGTTCGGGATGTGAATAGTGTCTCCACCAGCACTTACCGAGTCACTGAAATCGAGCACCCAAGGCCGTGCGACAAGTCGCGCCTTGAAGAAGTCATTGATACGTGACTGCCAGATCTCAGGGATGAATACCGCAAGATCAGTAGCTGTAAAGTGATCAGTTCCGAGTGGCATGATTCAAGTTAGATTATGCCCGAGATCGTCCAGCGACTTTGCCAGTGCGTGCCTCAATTGCTTGCGCACGCATCTTAGCCATGTTGGAACGGTGCTCCTGTGGTGTCATATCTCTGGGTGTCTTCTCATCAACTGAGATTGACCCTGACCTTCCTGATGGAGGCAATGTTCCAGCTTCTAGCTGAGCCTTATCGCGCGCTGCCTGTATAGCAGCCTGCACGAATTCGTTCTTAGAAGCTTCCTGAAGACTGATACCAGCTCCTGCAGCGTACTTCGTAATCTCCTGAACTTCGTCGTCGCTGTAGCCTTCACTCTTTAGAGAAAGAGTGGACTGCAGTTTCTCGAAGTCCTCACGAGTTACTTCTGCTGGTGCGGTGGTATCGGTTGGAGTGGCTGGAGCTGGGGCAGGCCCAGTGGGCGTGTCTGCTTCCAGTGCACTCTCAATCGTGGTCTCAAGGCGCTCAGCCTTCTTCCGCCAATGATCTCTCTGCCCACGAAGACGCCCGACAAGCGCTTCGTCTGGATTTGGTGGGTTGTCTCCCTGCCCAGGTGTTGCCGTGGGTTCGGCTGGTGCAGTTGATGGTTCAACTACAGGCTCCGCATTTGCCTGCGGGTCGGCGTTGGTTTCGGCCATGATGATTATGGGTGTCTCTCCCAGGGGGCCACTTTTGGACACCAGCTGTTGGTGGACAAGAGTGGACACCCCTCGCGCTATGTGCGCGGATTACTCATATTGTTCTTTCTCTGCTCCCCCTGGTTGTGTCTCTGCTCCGTACATCTTAATAGTTGCTACCAGTTCTTCGACGATCTGTACCGCCCTTGCCCTGGCAAGTGTCTCGATTTCAAGGCTAACCCCTTCCACTCGGTTCGCGACAATACTGACAGTAGAGTCGAGTTCCGACATGGCTTGATTAAGCGCCTCTTCCAGCACCGAGAAGCTGGGAGACTGCACCAGTTGCGCTAGACTGCGCTGCTGGGCTTTGTCCAGCTTTATCCTCATTTGTTCCTGAGAGGGCACTCACCAGTTCCTGGGCAGAGCTAAGCTGACCAGCGCCTGGGCGAGTTACTCCCTGATTAAGTCCTACTCCCGCCTGCGATGCAGGTGCTGACGGCAGTGCAAGCGGGCTGAGCCCTGCCGCCTCCAATAGTTCACCAAGAAGCTTGCGGGCTTCTGGTACCTGTAGAAGGCTTGGATTACCAGCAATCATGCTGAGCGCGAACTGCACTCGCTGGATACGCTGGTCTAGATCTACGTCCTCGTCGTCTGCTATGATCTTCACTCGAAGCTTCAAGCTCTTCACGTAGCCCTGTGGGATAATCACGAAGCGCTGATCTTCTTTCTTCTGCAGTTTCTCTGTCTCTTCCTGTACGCGAAATTCGAACTCCTCTCTTCTTGGGAGTCTTCCGCTGCTTTTGGCTAGTTCCTCTACGGCTTTCCATGCGAAGTATTTGACTACAGGCTCGTCGAATTTTCTTCTAAGTTCTCCTACATCGGCTGTAAATGATAGGACATCTGTCTCGTCCATGGACTTGAGTATCTCAGGCATCACGAAGTCTTCTATGATTCTCTCGTGGAAGTCTGCAAGGTTCTCGCGCTTAAAGCCGAATACTCCTCCAGCTGAGCGCTGCTGTAGAATGGACGTTCCAAGGGGCTGTGTGGCTGGTGGCTCATCTCCTCGAACGATACCAGAGGTGAAGGTAAGTCTGTCTGCCTCTTCGTCCCACTGTCTTTCATCTGAACTGAATGCTGCGAGATTGCGCTCCTCGTTGGCGATAGGGGTGACGGGTGATCGAGATACAAGGACATCTCCATTCTCCAAGTCCTCCAAGATATTCTTGGCGAAGGTTTCGTCCTGTGTATTGAAGATGTGTAGCGAACTGATCTTCATCGCCTTAGCCTTATCGTTCACCAGTTCGTTGCGTCGAACCTGTGAGTCAAAGAGTTCCTCAACGATACCAACACCGAGCCATCGTCCTGGGGTTCTCGAATAGTGAACCTCTTCATAGGGCCACTTACTCACCTGCTTCTCAAAGAGAATGACACCATTCTCCATGGTGATCTGTCCCTGCTCGTCCTGATCGAACATGTCAAAGCCTGCAACAACATGCATCATCTTCTTGAATGATCCATCCTCCTGCTCGACTTCTCCGTAGCGCTCAACGACCTCGATGAAAGGAGCGTGCCCTGTCTGCTGGATGTTATCTGAATCATCCTCGTAAGACTCAGGAGAGTGATCTCTGAAGTCCTGAATAGCCTTATCAATGTTCGCACTGTTCCAGACAGGCTTCATTGCCACCATCTCTGAAGGTGTCATAAAGTGTCGCTCGTGTACCCAAGAATCCTGTAGAGAATCTACAACCTGGTTATTGAATAGGTTTCTTAGATCCACGAGTGATACGTTAGTACCATCGGGTGTCTTCGCTTTCTTTGCTACAACGGTTCCATAGATAGGAAGATCTCTGGCAACATCGTTGAGGAACTTGCGGTAGCGCACGTCTCGCATCCACTGCTTGATGCCCTGCTCTGCGAGCCAAGCTGCGTGGAAGTCTCCCGATGCTGTAGCGATAGATCGGAAGTCCTTGATGTCGAAGTTTAGACGAACGGTAGCTACGTCACAACGGTACTTGTTGATGTTGTAGAAGAACTTTCGATCTCCTTGGTTATCAATGTTCCCCGTCTTGAACTTGGAGTTGTAGTACAGGTGAATCAGCTTCACCGTGTCGTACTGGTTGAACCAGTAGTTTCTCACCACCTCAATCTGGCGATGCAAGAACTGCGACCGTTCGAATCGAATGATCGCAAATATGTTCTCGTTTGGTGGTGAGACGCTGGTTGCCATTTATTTCTTCTTCTTCTTCTTTCGAAGTTTCGGTACGTGCTTGGGCATTAGGCTGTGTCCTTACGGTCTCCTGTTACGCCCTTGCTGTTCTGAACCTTCCAATTAAACATTGGAAGAATAGACATAAAGGTATCCTTCAGCTTGGAGCTTTTCACTGCTGGAGTGTTGGGCTTCACGCTTGGTCGGTTGACCTCTGGTACGTTTTCTCTATTCGGCATATTACTTTAGAGGCTTGTGACCTCGCTTAATTGTTCCTTCTGTGAGTGCTTCCTTCGAAGCAAGTGCATCTTGGGATGTTGGGAACGCAGTTCCTGGCATCTCCTTCTTTGTTTGGATTCGTCCGATGCGCAGCGACTCTGCGTCTTTCTCAAATACTTTAGACATGTTTAGTCAAATTGATAGGTGCGTGCTCTTCGCTCACGGACCTCTGGTCTATTTCTCATCTTCTCTCGTGCCATGTCGGCGCTTGAGGGTTGGTGGCTGTGAATCATATACCGTAGCGCATCGAGGGCATGGTC
>SDBT01019520.1_pt1 | contig 10622 bp, 9 predicted proteins | sample 2277101 | NCBI WGS metagenome assembly SDBT01 (sample SAMN10404973, study PRJNA504765) | marine sediment metagenome | isolation source: marine sediment core GS10_PC15, 103 cmbsf | place: Arctic Ocean: Southern Knipovich Ridge | collected 2010
GGCAAATGACAATTATTGGTTAAAAATTGCTAACTACGATTTAAAAACAGCAGAGGCAATGTTAAAATCAAAGAGATACCTATACGTGGGATTCATGTGTAATCAATCTATAGAAAAAATACTTAAAGGTATTTACTCTGATAAATTTAATCAATTACCCCCAAGGATTCATAATTTAGCCAGATTACTAAAATTAGTATAATGAGGAAATGAGATACCTAAAGATCTACTTGAAATTTTAAATGAATTAAACCCTTTAAATATTGCTGCTACATATCCTGACCAACAACTAGACATAATTAAAGAATTAGATTTTGATTATTCCTCCAAACTACTTGAAAATACAAGGAGATTATTTAAATGGTTAAAAACAAAGCGGTAACAATAAATAAAATTAGAAAATATATTAAAGCTTTAGAAAAAAATATTACAATATATAAAGTAATTCTTTATGGTTCATGGGCAAATGGAAGGCCTAATGAATTTAGCGATATAGATTTAGCTATTTTTTCTCCTGACTTTGGTAAACATAAACTAAAAGAACTACAGCTGCTTTCAAAATTATCCTGGGAAATTGATGAATCAATAGAAGCTATACCTTATTCCTCTAATACATTACTTACTCAAAATCCTAAAAACTTTGCGCATAAAATTATAACAACGGGAGAAACTATTTACGATAGGACTGTAAAGCATTAAAAGCTTAAAAAAGTATAACCGATATCACCTTCCCCCCCCCTCTACCTTTTGGCTAAAGCAATTTTGATAATTTATTTAAGTCCTTTTTAAGAATTTTATTCTTCTTTATTCTTCAATCTATCACCTTGCTCACACAAACTTACGGTATTATGTATTTTTACCGTAGGTTTGTATAATATTTTTCTCTTTTTGCAGTAGTGTCGTATTGATATACACCTCAAGTAGTGCAGGGTTTGAATTTATCCGACCCCTGAAGATAGTGTAGATAAATCTGTTTCCTCTAAAAAGTAAGATTTATCTAAAAAGGCATTTACGGAAACCTGTATTATTATAAGGGTTTTAAGAGCGGGATGTAGGAAAGCACTCTACATGCGTTTTTGGGGCACTCTCTTAAGAATTAATTTTTCTCTATTTAAATATTGCTAAAACTAATATATAAAAAAACAATTATCCTGTATATTATTTGTTCAAGTAGTAGTTATAATATTGACTGGAATTTCACCTTTAAATACTTGAATTATTTTTTTAGCAGCTTCTTTGGCCATTATAATATTGGTCTCTATAGTATTTGTCCCCATATGAGGAGTTAGAACTACGTTGGCAAGGCTGGTTAGCTCTTTAGGAACATAGGGTTCACTTTCGAATACTTCTAAAGCTGCTCCTTTTACTGTTTTTTCCCTTAAAGCTTTTATTAATGCATTTTGATCTACTACCGGCCCTCGAGAAGCATTTATCAAATAAGAGCTTTTCTTCATCATATTTAATTCTTTTTTTCCAATTAAATGATGAGTGCTTTTCATATAAGGAACGTGTAAAGTAATATAATCCATTTCAGTAAGTATTTTTTCAAAAGTTAAGAAATTAACTTCTAATTCAGATTCTCTATCTTGCAAAACATCAAAATAATAAACTTGCATTCCAAAAGCTAAGGCTCTTCTTGCTACGGCTTTGCCAATTCTTCCAAAGCCAATAATACCTAAGAGTTTTCGAAAAAGTTCATTGCTATTAAATAAAAATGGATGCCAATTTTTATCGTTTCCGTATCTAACATATCTATCTGCTTCAATTAGCCGACGACTTACTGCCAGCATAATCATAAATGTTAATTCTGCCGTACTTTCAGTAACTACATCGGGTAAATTTGTAACAATAATTCCTTTTTTATTAGCGGCCTTTATATCTAAATTGTCATATCCAACGCCATAATTACTAATTATCTTTAATTTTTTAGCTATCTCTATAAAATCTGCACTAATCACTTCACCGGTCGGAATAATTGCATCCAACTGAGGTGCTAAACGAAATAACTCTTCCCGAAGAAATGATTTACCTTCCGTTTCTGGCATATAAATATGACTGCATTTTCTTAATTCTGCTAAACCCTCCTCCGGAATACGTTTCATAATTAAAACATTATAAGTCATAAATATTTTTCCCTAATGTCCACTTATTTATTATCCTATATTCTTTAATATTTCTTCAAATTTTCTTTTAAAAAATCGAGTGCTTGCGAAATATGTGCTTTAATCTTCTCTTGAGCTTGCTTGGTTTTCCCCTCAATTATCAAAGAAAGTAATTCCCTATGCTCAACTGCTAACAATTGAAAACGTTCATAAAAACTACCTTCCAAATTAATTAAAACTTCTATTTGCGTTTGAAAACCTTCCCAAATATCAATTAATTTTTTATTGCCAGAAAAATTACAAATATTACGATGAAATTCAATATCTTTACTAACCAAGTCTTTTAGCTGTTTTTTTTCAACATCATTTTCTATATCTTCAACATTCTTCCTTAAACATTCTAACATTTTCTCATTTTTATTTTCTATCACTTTTTCTATCGCGTAGGCCTCAAGCAATCCTCTTATAATAGACATATCTTCAATATCTTTCTGCCCAAGCAAGTTTACAAATGTTCCTTTGTAGGGGATGCTTACCACAACTCCTTCTTTTTTCAGCATATGCAATGCTTCTCGAACTGGAGAGCGACTAATGCCCATATCTTTTGCAATTTGTGTTTCGTTAATTCTTTCGCCTGGTTTAATCATACCATCTGTTATTGCTCTTCTAATATCAGTAGCTACTTCCTGGGCCATTATCTTTGGTTCTTTTTTTACAAAATTCATATCTGCCCCTTTCTTTAAAAATATATACTTTTGTAGGGTGATTACCAATCTTTTTATCGTTTTTAAAGAATTAATAAAAATTTAAGGTCATTAACATTGGTCCCGGTAGACCCGGTGATAATTGCATCACCTATTTTTTCAAAAACTTCTACAGTGTTATGCCAATCAAGTTCTTTTCCAAGCGAGATATCCAGCTTCTTTGCTCTTTCAACAGAATGGCAATCTGCAATAGCTCCCGCAATTTTCGTTGGCCCATCAGTCCCATCAGTATCAAATCCTACTATTACTACATCTTTCAAATCTTCTAAATAGAGAGCAGCACTTAGGGCAAACTCTTGATTTGGACCACCCATTCCATAATTCCCTTCTAGTTTTATAGTAGTCTCACCCCCACCAATTATAGCACAAGGAGTTCTGAGCGGTCTCTTATTTATTATAATTTCTTTAGCAATTGATACAAAAGCTCTTCCCAATTCCTTACTTTCTCCTTCAAACATAGTTGAAAGAATCATAGTGTTAAAGCCCATTTCTTTTGCCTTTTTCTCTGCTGCAACACAAGCTGTATCTCCAGCTACAATAATAAAATTATGTAACTTATAATCGGAAAGATCTTTGGGAGTTTCCATTTCCGAAGTAGCATTTTTAAGGTAATTTCTTACGGATACCGGCAATTTCTCCCAGAGTTTGTACTTGGAAATCGCATTTCGAGCATCTTCAAAGGTGGAAGTGTCGGGTACAGTTGGGCAGGTAATATAATCTAAAGGATCGCCGATAACATCAGAAACAGTTAAATTAATTAAATGTGTTTGAGGGTGAATATTTTTTGCAAGCCTACCACCTTTTATCTGACTTAAATGTTTGCGTACAGCATTTATTTCAATTATGTTGGCACCACAAGTTAGTAGCAATTTATTTACTACTTTTTTTTCTTCTAAACTTATTTCAGGTACTGGTAGAGTCATAAGGGCGGAACTACCTCCGGTAATCCCGGCAAATACAATATCTCCCGGTCTTGTTTTTTCAGCTAATGTCATTGCTTCCTGAGCTGCTATATGTCCAGCTTCATCCGGGATAGGATGACCGGATAAATGTAATTTGGAATACTTTAGGTTTCCTTCTTGTCCGTATTTACAGATAACTATTCCGTCAGTAATTTTGTCCCCCAAAATTTCCTCTAATGCTTTCGCAATTGGGAAAGTAGCTTTACCGGCTCCTAAAATAAAAATCCTTTTATGGTCATGCAGATTGAAGGTTAAGCTTCCAACGTGTAAATTGTTATTCTTTAAAGAAACTAAATTCTTAGTTGCAATATAGGGGTCTGCCTTTTCCAATGCGTAGTCAATTATATCAAGAGCTGCTTGACGAATCTTAACATTCCCATGAGACAATAACTTTTCGCTGTTCTTAATGTAACTCACTTTTACCCCCGTTATAAAATTTTTAATATAGATATTATGCCTGAATGTGACCTGTAAAACTTAAAGCGCCATCTTAAAATCTCTTCCCGCATATTTGGCCACTGAACCTAATTCTTCTTCTATTTGCAGAAGCCTATTGTATTTCGAAGTTCTTTCACTGCGAACCCCAGCACCAGTTTTAATCTGTCCAGCATTAAGGCTAACAGTAAAATCTGCCAATATTGGATCTTCTGTTTCACCCGAACGTTCTGAAACCATAATCCCCATACTATTTCTAAAAGCTATTTCTGCTGCATCCAAAGCCTCTGAAAGAGTACCAATTTGGTTAAATTTCCATAATAAAGCATTTGCTCCTCCAAGACTGGAGCGCTCTTTGATTAATTCAGGATTGGTGCAAAAGAAGTCATCTCCAACAATCTGAATACCTAATTCCTTGGTTGCTTTAATAAAACCTTCCACATCATTTTCATCTAAGGGGTCTTCAATGGTTGCTATGGGATAAATTTTTATTAAATCTTTATAATAATCAATCATCTCGCCAGTGGTTAGTTTGTTTCCTTCTAAACTATAAAGTTTGGTTTCCTTATCATAAAAATGACTAGCAGCAGAATCAAATCCGTATACAATTTTGTCAGTAAATCCGGATAGCTCTACTGCATGAACTAAATGATCCATTGCTTCGCGAATTTTGACAATTGGCGGCGCAAATCCCCCTTCATCTCCAACATTTGCCGCAATCTTACCGTAATTTTCGGTAATTATAGTCCTTAATTCTTCATTTACAGCATAACCAATTTCCATTGCCTCTTTAAAAGATTTAGCACCTACCGGGAATATGCAAACTTCTTGAAAATCAAGATCGTTAGAAGTAAGTTTGCCACCATTAATAAGATTTAACAAGGGAACTGGTAAAACGTGAGCATTGGGATTAATATATCGATATAGTGGTAAACTAATTGTATTGGCTGCAGCTCGAGCGCATGCTAATGATACTGCAATTATTGCATTTCCACCTAAATTTTCTTTATTTTTAGTTCCATCGAGCTCTATCATTTTAAAGTCTATTTTTCTTTGCTCAGTAACATCCAAGCCAATTAATGCTGGTGCAATAATTTCATTAACATTTTTGACTGCCTTGGTTACTCCTAAGCCGCCAAAACGTTCTTCATTATCTCTCAATTCGCTTGCTTCATTTGATCCGGTAGAACGTCCCGCCGGAGCATCTGCTTGTCCTGCAATTTGGTTATCAACGTATACCTCTGCCCTTACCGTGGGAGCCCAACGGCAATCTAAAATTTCCCTTGCTTTTATATTTGTAATCTTAAATTTACTCATTTTTTCCTCCGTTTATTTTTAAAATTTAAATTAATACCGGCAAAGTCCTCTGTGGCTGCGGGAAAAATAATACTTTAGGTTTGGATTTCCCGGATATATCTAAAGCTCTATCTACAGCATCCTGTGGGTTTTTAAAATGCTCCAAATATATTTTTTTTAAAGTTTGTTCCTCTAAATTAGGTGATGAAGCAATAATTTTAATATTTTTCTTTAATATTTTACATAAAAGAAGCGCGTGATCCATTTGTATTTTGTAATTTTTCATAAGTTTACTAATAACCTCATCCAAAGTCTTCACTCCTTCAAAGGGTAAGAGCATATCATCTGAATTAAAACCATCAGGACACAAACTATACAACACCATTATCCCATTTTTGGCCATAATCGACTCTAAAGAAATTAACGGTTTAATCGATTGATAAAAATCAATATTTAGTGGAAACCCTGGAGTGGTAACGACAATATCAGGCTTTTCTTCAATCTTTACCTGACAAAATGATTTTATGAATTCAACTGCTCTTTGATGAGCGTCAAAAATGTTTCCTACAAAAAGGCCAACGGCGCAGCCACTTGAATTAAGTACAAAATTTACACTAAAATGAATGTCGAACATTTTAGCAGCTTCTATCATATCTCTATGTACAGGATTATCTGTTAAACGTCCGGGTCTCGAACCAGATTTTAAAATCATTTCCGGTCTATGATTTTCCTTTATAGTCTTTTCACTACTAATCCCTGGTAAAACTGACTTTCTTCCGCCGGAAAATCCCGCAAATTCATGCGGTTCTACCTTTCCTATATTTATCCGTAAATCGGCTTGATAAACGGTTTTATTTACCTCTATCGGGGTACCAAAAGAAGTCTTGCCTAAAAATACCAATTCTTCTTTATTGTAAGGGTCGTGATTTATTATCTTTATTTTATTTAAATAATCTTTACCGATAATTTCTTCAATTTCTCTTGAAGTTGCTGGCCTATGTACTCCAAGTGCAATTACTACTACTATTTGTTTAAAATTTATTCCAGCAATTTGAAGTTCCTTTAGAATTATTGGCATAATTTTTGAAGTAGGCACTCCTCGAGTAGAATCAGACACAATAATAGCTACCCTATTAGCACCCCTGGCTAATTCTCTTAACAATTTACTATTAATAGGTTTTTCAAATGAATCTTGAAATTCTTCAGGCCATCTTAATTCTTCTGGTTCTTCTATATTGATTAAACCGAGATATTTTTCTTCACCTATTGTAATTTTAACTTTGTCTTCTGTATCATAGTAAATCACATTTTTATCTTTAATTTCAGTAAAATACATAAATAAATTCCTCTAAAAGACAAATAGGTCAATTATTTTTTTCTTTTGAAGCAGCTTTAAAATCTTGTTTTATAAATATTTCTAAATAATATTACATTCTAAATGGTCGACCGTCTACTATCAACTATTTATTATACTTTAAACTATTTTTTATTTGATGTCAAATAATTTTTTATTGTTTATAATTATTATTTAAAGACCCCCCCCAGTCCCGCTACTGTTAAACACTTTCACTTTGCCAACGATTTCCCCTTTGAGTGATATGGTGCAGATACCTCGCCGCAACGACTCGTACTATTCTTGGAACATATAGATTATATGTCTTTGCAGAGGCGATACCAAAGAAAATGGGATGTGTCCCTATTTTAAAAACACGCTTTTAAAAACCTTATTTTATAAGGGTTTTAGGAGCAGAATGTAAGAAAAACGTTTGCATTTGCATTATTTTATGATAACCTATACTTTACCCTTCAAAAACCGCACTTTTTTGGTTAAAATTTCGAATGTTCAAAAACTGTAAATGGCTATTTATAAGGGTTTTAGAGTTTCGGAGAGGTCAAAAAAGGTTAAAAAAGACGTCGTAATTGTCGATTTTTCGAAAATTGAGACGCGAAAAAAGGCACTCCTCGTGCGTTTTTGGGGCATTCCTGAAGGGGGTTTGAAAGCCTTTGAAACAAAGGGTTTTAGAAAACAATAATTTCATAATACATAAAAGTGATGAAACACATATAAATAAAGGGTTATCTGTCCCAATTATCCCCATTATCCATTCTAACTAACTTATCCTGAATCTTGCATTTCAATATTAACGACCATTCATTATTCACTAACGACTAAATAGGTTGGCCAATTGACTAATCTATTTTACTTTTCTTCTTTTTTTATGCATTCAACCGGTACGATTTTTTTAGCAAAGCGGACAGCTTTCTTTTCGGTAGAGAAGATTCTATCTGCTATCTTTATCGGTGAAGATAAGGTATATCCCTTATAAGTATTGTGTCCGTACTCTACAATATATTTATCTTCATTGGGAGATATCTTGCAATAATCGTATTTTATTTTCATTATTATCCTCCTTCTTGATAAGAATTCAGAATATATTTTTGTAAATAATAATCACTATCGGTTTATGCTTTATGAATTATCTGTATCGTCAATAAGTTCGGCATTTAAGGTATCAACTTCAACCGGTAAAATTACGATAACCTTACACTTATCCGGATTACTGTTAAAATTAAGAGCTAAAAAATCAGCATAGGATATTATGTAATCCTTCCCTGCTGTGGGGTCATTGGTAGTTACTTCCTCTTTTTCATCATCAAATTCGATAATTACCCGGGCATGAGAGTAAGACAGGGTTAAGCTATAATTCTGTACGGCAATTACCGGGATATCTTCTTTCAATAAAACCTTTATTTCCTCAATAGTTTTAGATTTATAAGCTACTTCAAATCCTAAACTCTTGGCATAACTGATGAATTTAAATACCGAGCTGCTGCCATTTTTGATTACTTTACTGGCAATTTGGCTCTGGGAGATATTCATCCCAAAATATTTAAAGGTCATTGCCCCAGAGGCCGGAAGACACCAATTTGTTCCAGCGTATTTTTCAAAAGGTACATCCAGGTAAACATAACCTATCTCTTCTACCTTATTTATCTCTTCCTCTAACCCAAGTTCAGGTGTAACCACCCCACTACAAGAAGTCATAAAAAGAGAAACAATTAACATTAAGAACAGGGTTACGGTTGCTTTTTCTATTGCCCTTGCTTTCATTTTATTTCCCTCCATTTCCTCTGTTTTTTTACAGAGTCTTAAATTTTTTTAATTTAAGTTGTTGAAGGCATTTTTACCAAAGCAGGGGCTTTTTAAAAAACGAAAAAAAGTCGGTAGCCTGGCTGTCTTAGCACTTTTGGTGCCTTAGACCCATTGCTCTGCGTCCTACCCTTTCGGGTAGTTTGCCTTTATCAACTTGGTTGATTTCTTATTCTTTTTTCAAATTTCTATTTTCTACTTATTATATTCCCTAAATAAGAAGATTTTAGACATTAATTTGGAAATATTTTATGTTTATAAAAATTATGCAGAAATTTTGAAATAAAGTCTTAACATTTGACATTCAATTCTCTTTCAATACTACCATTATTTTTTGCTTGAACTCCCTTATTTTCTGATTGACTTTACTTTCTTTTTTCGAATCTTTTAGCAGCCTGAGAGTACATCCGGGTAATACATTTTAGAGAAAATGGGATGTGCTTATTTTATTTATTTTATTTAATATTGAATAATATAGTCCTAAATCAAAAGTTATTGTAAAAAATAAAGCCGGGATTAGAATGTAATTGTATTGGAAAAATTTCCTAACAATCAAAACTAAGTCCGGCTTTATAATTAAGTTAAAATTCAAGCTTGACTTCTATTCATCAAACTGTCCGCTATCGAAACTTTCTCTTTTGTGAAGTTATGAAGACCCCTTTTATATTTTCAACTCTTTAACTTTTTTCCCTCTAGTCGCAAAATCAATTTTTAAAACCGCCCCGCAGGCTTCTGCTATTCTATTTAAAAGAGGTATGCTATAACTTTTGTAATCAGAATTCTCATAGCGTGAGATAGCTGATTTAGTAGTATGTGTTCGTTTGGCCAGAGCATCTTGCGTTAAATTTGCTCGATGGCGGATTCTGGTAATTTGTTCTCCAATACAAATATTTTGGTATTCTTCATCAAACCTCTTGCGGAATTCTTCATTTTTCATCAATTTATCCATATAAGTTTTAGTTTTTCTCATAATAAACCCCCCCCTTTTTTTTAATCTAGCGGTGTAAGTTTTTTTCATATTCTTGGCTTTCTCTAAATCCCTTTTACTTACTTTCTGAAACTTTTTCATATAAGCATTAGTAGCATTAGTAATAATTATCTTTCTACCCGGAACTTTTCTCCCTGGCAGAAAATATAATCTTCTTTTTTTGGTAGTGTTATAAAACTCCTTCAATACAAAGTTAGCATATTTGCTAACATTTATCAAGAGAAATATTATATAAATGGGGAAAATGTGTAAAACCTGTGGGAAAATACCTTCTTGAAAGCCTTATGAAATAAGGCTTTCCGCCTACATCTAGAGTAAGCCATTTTAAGCTATCTTAAACGCCTATTTCAAAAACATGAACAATCACCTTAACCCACCTCAAGAAACGCCATTATGACCATATTTCGCTAAAACTCTTATTTCACAAGGCTTTCAGACTGCAAAAAATAGGATTTTTCGCCCTTTTTGCCTCATTTTCTCCGTATTTTAGTAGTGCTACTAACATCCCATATAACAAAAAAACGCTAAAACCCTTGTATTTACTCGTTTTAAAGCTTTGCTATTTTTTCCTATAAAAACTGTTAATCCTCTAATCCTATATATACTTATCTGCCTTATTTAGCCAAAAATCGGTTTTCCTGTTCCTTTCTTTTTTTCTTTTTAATTAAGTTAAAATTCAAGCTTTGCTTCTATTCATTAAACTGTCCGCTGTCGAAACTTTCTATTTTATGGACTTGCCGCGCTCCCTATGGTCGCTCGCAATTACAGAAGAATGGATTCCCATTTTCATGGGAATGACAGAAAGGATTAGCGGGCTTGATAATTGGTTAGATAAACTCCGCTGACTACGAAGATTGCTCCCACAATAAGAGAGGGAGATAATTTTTCGTGGAGAATCAGAACAGCCATCAAAGTAGCAAAGAT
>SDBT01019521.1_pt1 | contig 10622 bp, 11 predicted proteins | sample 2277101 | NCBI WGS metagenome assembly SDBT01 (sample SAMN10404973, study PRJNA504765) | marine sediment metagenome | isolation source: marine sediment core GS10_PC15, 103 cmbsf | place: Arctic Ocean: Southern Knipovich Ridge | collected 2010
GTGAGGGGGTCTTTTAGGTACTTTTTGGCGAGGCGTTCAATCTCTTTGGGCATGGTTGCGGAGAACATGAGGAACTGGTGGTCGTGTATGAGGCAGGAGATGATGAATTCGACGTCCGAAATGAATCCCATATTCAGCATTTCATCGGCTTCGTCGAGGACGAAGGTCCTGACATTCGAAAGGCTAATCGGGGTGTTGTGGAGCAGGTCGATGAGCCTTCCGGGGGTGGCGACGAGGATATCGACTCCGTGGCTTATCTTTGTGTTCTGGATTTGTATGGAAAAGCCGCCATAAACGACAAAGGGCCTTACATCCGTTCGGCTGGCGATGTCGGAGATTTCCGTGACGTACTGCAGTGCGAGTTCGCGGGTAGGGACGAGGATCAGGGCCTGGATGGCTTTTAGGGAGGTGTCGACCATCTGGACAAGGGGAACGGCGCAGGCAGCGGTTTTTCCGGAGCCGGTTTCGGCGCGGACGATGATGTCAGTCCCGGCCAGGATGTGGGGGAAGGTTTTTTCCTGGACAGGGGTCAGATCGACGTATTGCATGTCGCTTAGTGCGGCGAGTATCCGGGGCTTCAGGTCAAGGTCTGTAAATTTCATTTTTCTGCGTTCTTCACAAGTATAACCAAACTTCGCAGGGCTGGAAAAGCCACCCAAGCTTAAGATTCTTGTCATATGAGGAGATATAGCAAGCTATTTTTTGATAAGGGCGGCCTTGGAGCTGTGAAAGTGTTGGCGGCAGGTGAGTTGGGCGCAGGTGATTAGGAAAGGGCCGAAGGGGTATCTGCCGGAGTGTCGTCGTGTCCAGCTTTTTGAATGCTTTCCTTTGGAGGCAGCTCGCGGATGGGAACGGGGGGCTGTTTGGGTTTGTCGGGGTGCGGTTGGGTACGGTCCTCATCAGAGATTATAGCATTCTTCACGGCTTGAGCGGCAGGTTCATCGATAAGGGCTCGAAGGTAAATGGGGCCGCCCAATTCCTGGACTTGTTCTGCACCGGCAAGGCGCAAACGTATGAGTTCAAGCATAGCTAAAAACAAACCTGCGAGAACCATGCGATTTGTCCGGCCCTGAAAGATGTTTTCCAGTGTAATTGAGCCTTCGGATTGCAGGCGGTGCAAAATCTCTATCTCGTACAGGTCGATAGGCGTATCATCTTTGATATGGTCGAATCGTGCCATGCGCCCGGTGGCCAGCATTATGGCGTCAAATGCTTCAAGCAGGGTCCAGGTGCTGATTTGCTCAATGTCAACTTCGCTTTGGTGGTCGGATTTCATAGCGGCAATGAGCAAATCGGGACGAGTGAACCGCTCCTTGCGTGCCTCGGCGGAGTCTTCGAGAAGATTTGCGGCGTCCTTAAATTTCTTGTATTCCAACAACTGGCGCACAAGTTCTTCGCGAGGGTCGATAATGTCTTCGTAGCCGGCCTCGCCTGGCTCGGGCTGAGGGAGCAGCATTGTGGATTTTATTTCCATCAGTGTTGCGGCCAATACGAGAAAATCGCCCGCACGGTCAATGTCTAAGCGAGTGAGCATTTCGGCGTACTTTATGTATTGGTCGGTGATGTGAGCGATTGGGATGTCGTAAATATCGACTTCTTCTTTTCGGACAAGATAGAGGAGCAAGTCGAGAGGCCCGGCAAAAATATCAAGATTCACGCGATACTCCGTCACGAGTCATTCTCCTGGCGGTCGGGCTGATTCTGTTGCGAATCCAGAACGGCCATGGCCTTTTGGGCGTTACGTGCGAAGACCTGAAGTTCGACATTCAACATCCCGTCAACCGGCAACAAGTCTTTGACGGCCTGGCCAACAATGATTGCGTCGATGCCATTGTCCTGGAGCAGGGACTTGGCCATTTGGGCCTCAATTTCGCTTTGAAACTCGGCAATTGTGATAAGTTTATCATCCATCACTGCCATCCAATTCAGGCTGCTTCTGGTTCTTTGATTGTTGTTCCTGAGCATTAATTATTTGCTTCGATTTTTCGGCATCACACGCCAAGACTTTGACTTCTACTTTGGGGATACCTGCCTTTGGGCTGATCCATAACAAGCCTTCGCCAACAACCACGGCCTTAATCCCATTTGATTCGAGAGTCATCCGGGCCATTTGGGCCTCAATGTCGTTTTGAAACTCGGCAATTGTGATAAGTTTGTCGTCCATGTTTATCCTCCTAATCCGACGGCGCTTCGCACTTTGCCCAGTGTTTGGCGAGCGACAGCGCTTGCCCTTTCGGCTCCATTTCTAAGGACCTGCTCAACAAAATCAAGATTGTTTTCAAGTTCGGCCCTCTTTTGGCGATAAGGTTTGAAATATTCGATAAGCAACTCGGCAAGGCGCTTTTTTACGGTGCCGTAACCAAGGCCGCCGCCGCGATATTTTTGGTCCCACTCGGTCAATTCGTCTGGTGCGGCAACGAGTTTGAGCAGCGCGAAAACATTGCACTTTTCGGGGTCCTTTGGCTCCTCGAGGGGTGTGGAGTCGGTTACAATTCTCAACACCTTTTTGGTGAGCTGCTTTTCGGGTTCGAAGATTTCGATGGTGTTGTTGTAGCTCTTACTCATTTTTTGGCCGTCAATGCCCGGTACAACCGCGACCGATTCGATGATGTACTCTTTCGGCACGGTAAGGATTTCGCCAAATCTGTTGTTAAAGCGCACAGCGATATCGCGGGTAACCTCGATATGCTGTTTCTGGTCGGCTCCTACAGGCACAAGGTCGCTGTTATAGATAAGGATGTCTGCGGCCTGGAGAACCGGATACGCAAAGAGGCCGTGACTCGGGCTAAGGCCCTGGGCTATCTTGTCCTTGTAAGAGGTACATCGCTGCAGAAGGCCCATAGGTGTAATGCAGGACAAAATCCAGGCCAGCTCGGTAACCTCGGGCACGTCGGATTGTCGCCAGAAAACAGTTTTGTCGATGTCGAGGCCCAGGGCAATATAATCGGCCGCAACGTCAAGTGAGTTGGCCCTAAGCTCATCGGGCTGGGGTGAGCTGGTCATGGCGTGATAGTCGGCGATGAAGTAGAAGCTGTCGTTCTCGGTCTGCAGCTCAAGATGCTGGCGCATAGCGCCGAAATAGTTGCCGATATGCAGCTTTGCGGACGGTTGTATTCCTGAAAGAATTCGCAACCTAATCTCCTGTTACTTTAGAATCGCAAGGAACGGTCAGAAACTTGCCCAAAAGCCTACCAACTTCAACTTCGTAAGTCAAGCGTATGTAAAAATAGTAAATGTTTGAATGAGACATATAGGCGGGCTATAATTGGAGCGTGATAACAAGATAATTATGCTCGGCACGATTGAGTGAAAGTGAGACTATGGCAGCTACTGAAAAAACAAACACTTACAAACAAACGGAATGCCTCTATACGAGAATTGGCACAGTATCGGCCATTTTGACAGAGTTATTTCATGAGCATATTTTGACGGGGGTATATATAAGTCTTTATTTTAAAGTGTCTTAAGCGGGTTGTACAGAAAAGATAGCTTATGGCATGGGCTTTGCTCTTTAATACTTAAAAGGAGGCTTATGCAGGAATTGTTTGATCAAAACTTCATATATCAGCCCATCGCTGCCAAGCACTTTAATCCGAAAAGAATTGTCCTGACCAAGGGGTGGAATAGGTCGGATATTCAGATATCACGCGTAAGGGCTATATGCAATGTTTACCCGGATGCGGAAGTGGTGGAGATGTCGGATATTCCCCACAACCGGGTGGATTTGGATCAAACTGATCTGCTGTCAACACATTATCATGGCAAACAGACCCTGGTACTTGGGATTCACAAAAGTGCTCTGCGTTTTAGTGAAGAAGACAATAATACATGCCCGAATTACTGGCACTTTTCGCCCTATGGATTTTGCCCTTATGACTGCAAATACTGCTATCTTGCGGGTACGCCGGGTGTTAAATTTTCTCCTACGGTTAAGGTGTTCCTCAATCTTGAACAGATACTCAGTCAGATCGATAATGCTGCATGTCAGCTAACAAAACCGACCGCTTTTTATCTTGGCAAACTGCAAGACAGCCTTGCATTAGACAGTTTGACCGGCTATAGCAGGATTATGATTCCGTTTTTCGCAAGGCGAAAGTATGCCAGGCTGACGTTGCTCACCAAGTGTGGTGACATTGAGAATCTGCTCGACCTGGAACATAATGGATATACGATTCTTTCCTGGAGTTTGAATCCGACTGATGTTTCAGATATATTTGAAGCGAATGTCCCGTCGATCTCAGAACGGATATCTGCAATGCAGAAGTGTGCAAAAGCAGGTTATCCCGTCAGAGCGGTTGTCATGCCGATTATACCTATTGAGAACTGGCAGCAGATATATCGTGATTTCTTAAAATCACTTCTAACGAATGTCAAACTTGATCGTATCACGTTAGGGCAAATTTGTAGTTATTCAACTGCAATGCAGTTGACTGAAGGAAAGCTGGGGCCCAAAAACGTGATTTCAAATCAGTTGGAAAAGGCAAAATCACCAGATGGCAGAATCCGTTTCCCCGATCAATTGCGGACGGATGTTTATAAGCATCTCATAGGATACATTAGACAGCAAAAACCTGATTTAGAAATCGGTCTGTGTCTTGAGGAGAAAAACATTTTTAAGGCTCTGGGCATGGAAACAGCAATCGGGCAATGTAATTGTGTCCTCTGATGGTTTATATACAAAAGACGGGAGTAATAGATGAACGAATCTGATGACAAAAGAGCGATCAAGGTTTTTACAATAGGCTATGCCGGCAAAAATGCTCGCCAGTTTTTCTCGATACTCAAGCAGACCGGTATAAGGAAAGTTATAGATGTGCGTTTGTATAACACTTCTCAGTTAGCAGGTTTTAGCAAGAAACAGGATGTAGAGTATTTTTTACAGGCCATCGTTGGCGCCGAATATATTCATATGCCGATTATGGCACCGACTAAGCAACTACTTAATGATTATAAAAAAAGATGGATTAGCTGGCAGCAGTATGAAACTCAATTTAAGTCAATAATTGCTCAGCGCCGAATTGATAAACATATCATGCCGCAAGATATAGATATGAGTTGTTTCTTATGCAGTGAAGCTACAGCGGACAATTGCCATCGCAGGCTTGCTGCGGAATATTTGGCCGGACTTTGGCCAAATATTTCAATTATTCATTTATGATCAAACGACAACGTTTATCTCAAATCACAAATACAACTCTAATAACATTAAAATCAGGAGGTAACATGAAAATTATCTGTCTTGCAAATTCTTACAAACATAATGGTCGCTGTATTGCGGGCATAGATGATGCCGGCAGGTGGGTGCGTCCGGTGTCTTCCAGTCAGAAACGAGCTATAGATAAGGATACCAGAATAATTGATGGAAACGAGCCTCAAATTCTGGATGTGCTGGAAGTCCCACTCCATGCTCATGGCCCTGTCGATGGCTGTCAGCCGGAGAACAAACTGCTGAAAGCGGGACAATGGAAAAGAATTGGTAGTGTAAAACCAGAAGACTTGTTAAAGTACTGCGAAACCGATTCTGTAATACTCCACAACAATCGTGATCATATTCCTGCCAGTTGTTTTAGGATGATACCAAGTTATGGCTGGAAATCCTTACAACTTGTTCACAATGATAATGTGATTTTTGAGCAAGACGAAAATAACAAAGCCAAGTGGCGGGCTAATTTTGTTAATAGCAAAGGAACCGCTTTAAGCTTGAGGGTTACCGATCCTGCCATTTGTGAACGACTGGAACAAGGTAATCATATCAGCAAAGATTGTTTGCTGACAGTCAGTATGGCACCCGGGTGGAGTCCTGATAAGCAAACACCTAAAAAATGTTATAAATTCGTGGCTGGAGTTATTGAGTTGAATTCATCAAAACAGAATGCTTGACTTCCAGGAGTATTATGCTGTTGAGAGTAAATTTGGATTGTCTCAGGTTGCTAAGCTGGTAGCGATAGAAGATGCTGATCTGGATGAGAAGGTATTAGCAGAACATTTTGAAAGTTACAAACTTGACAATTGCAAAGCTTTGGAGGTTAATAAGAATTCGAGATGCACCTCACAGATTTTCGCAATTTATGATAAGAAGTTTGATCCGTATTTACCCGAAAAATCATTATTATGAAAATCGTTTATAAAGAGCGTAAAACTAATTTTTTAACGCCATCCGGACTTCGCTGTCTTGCGGGGCTGCCTACGGTTAATATCTCTGCCGGCTGCGCGCATAAGTGTGTTTATTGCTATACAAAAGGATATTCGGTGTATCCGGGTGATGATGTTGTCGAACTCTATGAGGATATGGTTAAACGAATCGCCGATGAAATCAGCAGGAAACGTAATAAGCCCGGAGCGGTGTATTTCTGTCCTTCCTGCGATCCTTTTCAACCTATTGAACAAATCCAGCAGGTCAGTTTTGAAGTGATGAAGATGCTGTTGGATAAAGGCATCGGCGTGCAGTTTGTAACCAAGGGCAAAATAGCTGATCAAACCCTACAGCTTTTCGAACAGAAAAGCTCACTTGTTTGCGGCCAGGTCGGAATAACCACGGTTGACAATAATATCAGGCGAATCGTAGAACCGCATTCCGCAACGGTTGAAGACAAGTTGATCCAATTGAAAAGACTCAATGACGCCCACGTTAAAATGAGCATGCGATGCGACCCGCTCATTCACGGCTTAATGGACTCTGCCCAGCAGATCGAAGACCTCTTTGCTGCTGCCGCTAAAACCGGATGCAAAGAAATTGCGATAAGCTTTCTATTTCTTAGGCCCGCAATAACCAAAAGTCTTAAACAGAATATCAGTGACAAGGAATTACTCAACAGAATTCTTAAGCCATACTCTAAGCCTATCCAATTGCCAATTGGCATGAAAAACTCTACTGGTAAGATGCTTCCGACAAAGGTTAGAAAAACTATCTTTGCCAGGATACAGAAAATCGCAGATAGGCATAGTATAACTATTCATATCTGCGGCTGTAAGAATCCCGATATCACCAGTGAAAACTGCTACATAATCCGCCCGCTTGCCGAATCGCATGAGATGTTGTTTTGAAACTGAAAAAACAAACACTTACAAGCAAACAGAATGCCTCAAAAATAGTAAATGTTTGAATGAGACATATAGGTGGGCTATAATTGGAGCGTGATAACAAGATAATTATACTCGGCACGACTGAGTGGAATTGAGACTATGGTGACAGGAAAGAAGATATTTATGCATTCTCGCGAGCTGGAGGAGTTTCCGTATCCGGTAGAGCATCCGTTTAACACGTCCAGGGCGGGCGGCGTCAGGAAGATTGTTGGCTCAATGGGCCTGCTGGCTGGGTCCGACAGGGCCGAAGTGCCGCCAAAAAAAATCGGCAGGGACTTACTTGAAAAGTTTCACAGCGCAGAATATCTGGATACACTGGCCATGGCGGGCAAGGGGCAGTTCGATTACGGGATGCTGAACATGGGTTTGGGAACGGGGGACTGTCCTGTATTTGAGGGACTCTACGATTACGCGGTGTTGGCGACCGGCGCAACCATTGGGGGCGCAGAAAAGATTGTGGCCGGTGAAGCTGGGATCGCGTTCAACCCTTCCGGCGGATATCATCACGCCCACGCCGATCGTGCTGCCGGGTTCTGCTACATTAACGACGTTGCCCTTGGCTGCATGACATTAGCCGAAGCCGGCAAGAAGGTTCTGTATCTCGATGTGGACGTACACCACGGCGACGGTGTTCAGGAGGCCTTCTACGAGCGAAATGATGTGATGACCATATCCCTGCACCAAAATCCCGCGACCCTCTTTCCGGGAACGGGCTTTGCCAATGAAATCGGTGAAGGCAAAGGTGAAGGATTTGCGGTGAATATTCCTTTGCCTGTCGGCACCTACGATGAATTATATATGAGGGCTGTTGAGCGTGTGGTTTTGCCGTTGATAACAGCTTACGGGCCTGATTGTTTCGTAATGGAGATTGGCGCAGACGGGCTGGCAGACGATCCATTGGCGAATCTGGTCTTGACGAACAACGTGTATGCAGACGTAATAGAGAAACTTCTGGATTTTGGCAAGCCGATCCTTGCAGTTGGCGGCGGTGGATACAATATGAAAAATACCGTAAGGGCATGGTCGCTTGCGTGGGCGGCTCTGTGTGAAGATGATAGCGACAGGCAGAGTGAATTAAGAGACGAACTGATGATACCTGAGAAAGCTCATATAGAAGCGGTGGAGGCGGCGGTGGTGAAGGTAATTGAAATGGTTAAGAATAATGTTTTTGGTTATCACGGTTTGTGAGGCTTTGGGGAATCTGAGGAGACCTCCAAAGGCTCCTGGATTCTATCGCTTTGGCACAGTGCACTCTTGAGACACCAGAGCCCGCCGAATATGTGCTGGCCCTCAACGTATATAGTACACTTACCTCTATTGATGTCGCGGCCGCTGGTTTCCCTAAGCCCTGCAAAACAGTAGTTCATCTCATATTCAGCGTAATGCTTCTGGACATCGTTAGGGGAAATCGGAACACCGGTTTTTCAATAAATAAAGCTTGACGTTTTTGGTAAATTCTGGTATTATATTAGTCTATATTGAGGAGCGGTGAGGAGGCTTGGGGGACGTTTCAAGCTTTCGCGCTTACCCTTTCAAAATGAGATGGGATTTTTGCGTCATGAATCATGACGGGACCACTATTTGTGGGGGCTCATCTCAACGCTTTTTTTCAGCCGATGGAGGAGGCGAAATCAAGGTGGCTGGGGGCTATTGGCTGTCTGCTTAGTATTCATGGATGAAAAAGCTGCATGCTCTGGTGTGCCTCTATGCCCGGACTAAGGATGCGCGGCGTTAGTTGTGCACATTTGGTGCTGAGGGTGGCTGTGTTTATCCGAATGGCGTCAAGAATGATAGCGCGATTGTTAGCGAAGGCCGGAGTAAGCACGAAAGGTCTGGCGCTAGGTCTGTGTTGCCTGGCGGTGTTTGCGCTGCCTGCTTATGTACGTGCGGATACACCCTTCGGATACAAGGTACAATCCGGCCGGGTAGAGGTTACCGGCAGTTCGATTGATGTGCCCATCACAGCGGTTTCCGACATGAGCCAGGCATTCGTGTTGATTAGTCAGGGAACCGGTTACGCCGCCACAAACACCAATGCCAACATAGCACAGGTTCGCGGTTATCTGCAGGCGGTTGATAATATCCGCTTCGAGCGTACCACCACTTCCAATAGCAGTTGGGTCAGCTACGAGGTAATCGAATGCCTGAACAATGAGTTTACCGTGTATCGCAACCAAGGTTCGATGACGACAGCCGAGGCGACTCTGAGTATCAGCATCGGCGCAACGGTAACAGCCGCCAATTGCCTGGCATTTGTAACCGCGGATAACAATACAGCAAACCGTAACTTTTACAGTCAAGCGATGCTGACAGCACGTGTGAGCAGTTCGACACAGGTAACGATTGAGCGCAATCATTCCGGCGACGCAGCTCCTAACTTTAACTGGGTGGTTGTTGAGTTCGACCCAGCCAAGATTAACAGCATTCAGTCCGGCTCTGTTACGGCCAGCAGTGTCACCTACTCTTCACCACAGACAGTTACAATCAGTGCCGTTACTTTAGCAAATTCGATTCTTATATTCCAGGCCCGCCCAAGTGCAAATGGCATGGTCCGGACAGCCTGGGCCGGGAATTTTAACTCCTCGACAGAAATCAAGTTCTATCAACATACTGCGAACAGTGATGCGGATATTGAGTGGTACGTTATCGATTTTGGGGGTGGTGCTGCACAGCGAGGGCTGCGTGATGAATCTGCTAATAGAAATTGGTTTACTTCAGATACGACATTATCACCCTCCGTGGATACTATGAAAACAATGCACTTTCACAGTATGACCTGCGATGGAATAGGCACATCTTATCCGACTGCAATGTCAACAGCTGAGTTTACGTCGGGAACTAACCTGCGTATCCAGCGCATGAGAAACAGGCAGGAAAGTTATATCGAGTGGCAGGTGCTTGAGCTGCCAAGTGGAATGTTAGACACGGCGCCGACGCCTGATCCGATGACATGGGCGAGTGTGCCTGCTGCTACCGGCCCAACATCTATATCAATGACAGCCACCACAGCCACCGATCCGAGCGGTGTAGAATATTACTTCGAAGAGACTACCGGCAATCCAGGTGCTACCGACAGTGGCTGGCAGGCGGGGGCAAGTTATACGGATACCGGTCTAAATGACCTAACCCAGTACACGTATAGAGTCAGGGCGCGTGACAACGGTCCCAGTCAAAATGCCACTGCCTGGTCAAGTGCCGACTCTGCAACGACACAGGATGGTACAGCACCTGGGCCTGATCCTATGACATGGGCAAGCGTGCCTGCTGCAGCAAGTCCCACATCGATATCCATGACTGCAGATACGGCGACCGATCCGAGCGATGTGGAATATTATTTTGAAGAGACTTCCGGCAATCCGGGTGGCAGCGACAGCGTCTGGCAGGCGGTGGCAAGTTATACGGATACCGGTCTTAATGAGCTTACCCAGTACACTTACCGGGTTCGGGCGCGAGACCTGTCGCCCAATCAAAATGCCACGGTCTGGTCAGGTGCCGACTCTGCAACGACACAGGATGGTACGGCGCCTGGACCTGATCCG
>SDBT01019522.1_pt1 | contig 10621 bp, 8 predicted proteins | sample 2277101 | NCBI WGS metagenome assembly SDBT01 (sample SAMN10404973, study PRJNA504765) | marine sediment metagenome | isolation source: marine sediment core GS10_PC15, 103 cmbsf | place: Arctic Ocean: Southern Knipovich Ridge | collected 2010
GAGACGCAGCAAAAGATATTAGATCTTTTAGGCATCGGCTTGAATTATTACTGGGGGAATACTTTTTCTGGGGAATTTAATTCGGAAAAACTCTAATTTTAACTTGCGGAAAGTAAGTTATAATGGTTTTGATTGACTATTATAACCACTTAAATATTGGGGGAGAGTGAATTTTTTTTTCTTTATATCCTATACTTGTTATTGGTAGTTTGTAACAGTGGCTTATCTTGAGCTGTCTGTATAGCTGCGTTATGGGGTGGGAGCAAACAATAACTAAATTCTTGTCTTTTTTCTCCCAAAAGCAAAGATTGCTAGCTTAAAAATAGCAGGTGCTAATTTTTGATGCATAACACCCAGGAAATAGAAGAAGCGGGAGAATGATAAATAAGATGGTTCTGCTTCATATTGATATACACAATGGTCAAAACCGTATTCATTTAGCAAATTACGTATTTTTCTTTTCGTATTACATATGTAAAGGGCAGGAAAAATATCTTCTTCTTTTCTTTTACTCTGGACTTTATTTAAAATAACAGCATGAATACGATTTGGAAGAAGCTTGGATAACAAACCTACGTAACTTACTGCATTTGGCGTTCTAATACACAAATATCCTCCCTCCTTTATTACTCTCTGACATTCAGAGAAAAAAAATGCCGGGTTTTCAACATGTTCCAATACGTTATCACAAATGCACACATCTACGTACTCATCTTCTAGAGGCCAATTATTACCTTTTATAAGACGAAAATCATCAAGGAATGGATTCTCACTGGCATTTTTATCCACATCGATACCGATAACATTTTTACATTTACCGTTAAATATTCGAAGCCCTTTTCTAAAAGATATTGTATCCTCAGCGTAGCCTCCTCTGCCGCAACCAACATCAAGCACAACGGATGAATTATTAATAAGAGAGTTAACTCTAATATAAAAGGTTATTGTCCCATCAATATCTGTAAAACCTCCAAATTTACTTTCTGGATAATAATATTTCTTATACTCCATAATGTGTTTCCTCATACTGATTTATTTATCGTGTCACTTTAATTAAATTGGAATAATCAATATTATAATTCCTCGGATAATATATTAAATATTTTATTCGCAGTTTTCCCATCTCCGTATGGATTTATCGCATTAGCCATTTTCACATACTCAGTTTCATTATTTAAAAGTATTGAAGTTTCTTCTACAATTTTTTTCTTTTCAGTTGTAACAAGTTTTGCAGTTCCTTTTTCTATTCCTTCAATCCTTTCGGTAACTTCCCTCAAAACAAGAACAGGCTTTCCCAATGAAGGAGCTTCTTCCTGTATTCCGCCGGAATCTGTTATAATAATATACGATTTATCCATAAGCCAGATTAGATATGGATATTTTAGTGGTTCAAGAAGATGTATACGTTTATGATCTTTCAAAATCCTGTAAACCGGTTCTCTCACATTAGGATTTAGGTGGACAGGATATATAATTTCAATATTACTAAACATTGTAACTAATTCTATCAAGGCATTGCAGATATTTTCAAATGGTATGCCAAAATTCTCCCTTCGATGACCGGTAACTAAAATTATTTTTTTAGAAAAATCGAGGAAATCAAAATATTCAAAATATTCTATCTCACCTTGTTTCCTGATCAAATTGAGTCCAAAAAACAAAGCGTCAATCACCGTATTTCCTACCACCCAAACTTTATTGGATATTCCTTCTTTATTAAGGTTATCCTTAGCTCTTTTTGTGGGTGCAAAATGATAATCAGCTATATGACTTATTAAAATTCTATTCATTTCTTCTGGAAATGGAGAATATTTATGTCCGCTTCTTAATCCAGCTTCCAAATGAGCAACTTTCACTTTTTTAAAATAACCACTCAAGGCACCCATAAAGGCAGTATTTGTATCTCCCTGAACAAACAATAAATCAGGTTGATAAGATTCCAGCACTTCATTCAATCCCCGCAAACCATTTGATATTGTATCAAATAATGTTTGATTTGGTTTCATCAGATTTAAGTCATATTTTGGGTTTATATCAAAAAAACTAAGCGCTTGATCAAGCATTTTCCGATGCTGGGCAGTAACACATACTTCAACCTCAAAAAGATTGGAAAATTTTCTGGATTCTGTCACAAGGGGTGCCATTTTTATTGCTTCAGGGCGGGTGCCAAAAATTAATAATATTTTCATTTTTTCCTTACCGCACCAACCAATACTTTTTGCGGAATAATTAAATAGTCAATAATATCAAAAAGAAAAGTCTATATGGTTTTCAAAAGAATGAATAAAAGTGAGAAATCTTACTTGAATGTAAGTAAGCCCCCCTCTTTTATATTTATATAATTAGTTCTTGGTGAATAATTAGAATTTTTAATTTTACTAAGTAAAATTAAGATTATTAACTATTAAAACAGTGCTGTCCCAACGTTCGATTTTGAAATCTGTGTAACCGGACAGCAATGAGAACTAATTATTAATTTGGTGAATTATTCACCAAGAACTAATTAGGACACTAAAATAGCATTCTATCTGTGATAACAATCCCAGATACAGTTTATCTTTCCCAATAATAAATATGATTCCGGTTTCTTACAGATGTCACTTATATAACGGATTTATTTTAGTAAGTTTTATTTTTAATGAAACCTGTTCATTAATCTCTTACTGCGGATGACATGCCTGGTACAAATGAAGCGCTATTTTCGATAAGTTCCCAATGATCTTTAAACCATTTAATTGTGATATTTAATCCTTTTTTAAAATCCACATTTGGTTCATATCCAACAAGTTTCTTTGCTTTGTCTATTGATGCAAGCAGGCGGTTTTTAGTATCCCATTTTCTTTTTTGGGTGAATTTAACACCTGCTTTATTGCGAATAATGTTATTTATCATGGTTGCAAGATCAATAATTCGAGTTTCTTTACCTGAAGCAATGTTGAACTCTTGGCCTATTGCAGCCTTATTGTAGCCTGCTCTTAAAAGACCATCTACAACATCACTCACATAGGTGAAATCCCGCGTTTCTTTTCCTGTACCGGTAACTGGCAGTGAATGTCCTTTCATCGCCCAATAAATAAAATTCGGAATGACATTTCTGTACTGTCCGGGAACTTCACCTGGTCCATAGGAATTAAAAAGTCGGGCTTTAACTACAGGTAATCCATAATGATTATAAAAAAAGTTACAATACAACTCACCAAGCATCTTTGTGATCTGGTATGGGGTTGAAAGTTTCAGTGACATGAAATCCTCTTTTAAAGGAATAGGTGCGTTCGATCCATATATCGAACAACCGGATGAGGCATAGATAAGACGTTTAACTTTACAGAATCTTGAGTATTCCAGCAATTTCAAAATTCCAAAGCCATTTACCAATAAATCCTGTTCAGGGTAGTCAATAGAATTCTGGTTTGCAAAAAAAGCAGCAAGATGAAATACTATTTCCGGTCGCTCATTAAATACTCTCTTTAAATATAAATCGTCCGTAACATCACCTTTGATAAACATCACATTAGGCCGTGATGGCACATTCCACAAATATGAAGAAAATAAATTATCAAGAATAATAACAATTTTAGCACCTGCCTCAACAAGTGTCTTTGAAAGATTACTCCCAATTGAGCCAGCTCCACCAGTTATTAGTACAATTTTGCCTTTATAATACTCTAAGTAGTCTGACATAACTTTCACTCCAAACAAATATTATCTATGAATAAGCCCTTCTATAGCTTTCAAACCAATCGTTTTATCAAAATGGGTTCTTGCATATTTATAACCATTCTCTCCCAAAGATTTTAACTTGTTTTTTTCATTATAAATTCTTAAAATCAATCGATAGGAACTATCTTCATCATTCGATATAGCGGTATAACCACATCCGGCATCAGATACTATCGAATGCGCATCACTTTCTCTATTTAGAAATGCTATTATCGGTATTCCGGCGGCCATATAACTGAGAATTTTTCCAGGTACTACAGGAGTTTTATTTTTGCTGCTTAAACAGACCAATCCAATATCAGCATCTTTTACAAGCTGCGGATACTCTTCCTTTGTTACAAAAGGTTTAAAAATCACATTTTTCAATCCAAAAGTTTCAGCCATTTTACCCAACCTTCCTATGTCTGTTCCATCACCCACAAAAAGAAAAAGTATTTCAGGAATTTCTTTTAGCTTTGCCGCAATCTTTATTATCAATTCAAGCCCTTGTGATGGGCCCATAATTCCTCCAAAAAGGAAGATCAGTTTGTTGTCAATTTCATATTTTTTTCTAAACATGCCTGTCCGCTTCAAACTATAATACTGTGAAATATCAATCCAGTTATGTATCACTTGTATTTTGCTACCAGTAATATTTTTATTATGTTCAAGGAATAACTTATTGCTTTTAGAGTGAACAATTATATCATCAGCATATTCATACGCATTTCTCTCGATTGTTTCAAAATATTTAATCAATCTTTTATTCCTTAAAATACCAAGATCTATGGCATTTTGTGGAAATATATCTTGCACATTCAATAAGTACTTGACTTTATCTTTTTTTTTAAACTTTATTCCAATTTTTGCAAGAGTTAACGGGGGACTATAAACGATAACAACATCAATATTATTTTTTACGTATTTCTTGATATTGTAGATATAAATGTAAGGTAATAGTAACTGTGATATTCCTCTTAATAGAAAGTTAACTTTGTGATGGGGAAGTGTCTTAATCCGAATTATCCCAATATCATTCTTGGTTGTAAATTTCGGATAAAATTGATTTTTGTGAAATTGTGAAAGATTGTACTTTGGATAACAAGTAGCAACATAAACTTTATAACCGTTACTACTGAGACCCTCAGCTAACTCCTGCATAATCTGAGAAGCTGAACGTATTTCGGGGGGATATGAATCCGTAATTAAAAGAATATTCATATATTTTTTAATATTATATTTATGGGCTTTCCAGTTATTAGAGATTCATTTATTTTAAACGTTGTCAACGTTGAGGAAAATATTTCGCGAGTCGATAGATTACAAGAAATTTCACTTTTTATTAGTTTAAAAAAGTGGATCAATTCCTCCTTGTAGCCCCACTTCTGGTTAATGGTTTTAAACTTTTTCATTTTACCACTTTTAAATATTAAAGTTTCTTTATAATTTTCTAAAACAATAACCTTTCCATCAAAGAAAATCTCTACATTTTCTCTTGAGAAAGCTTTATCTCCAGAACCAGTGTATATAATATTTCCAACGGATCCATCTGCAAATTTTATAACTATTGCCACATTATCATCATTTATTACAGTGCGGTTATCTCCTGAAAGTCTTTCTGCGTGCACTCTTATTGGTTCACTATCAGTTAAGAATAACATCATGTCAACAAAATGGCAAACTTCACCAATAATCCTGCTGCCCCCCTCCTCTTCCGAGTGAACCCAGTGTTCAGCGGAAACAAAACCGGCATTAATCCTGTAATTAATCAGCAGAGGATTCTGGCGTTTATTTAAATAAGCTTTAGCTTTTTTTGCATGTGGAGAAAATCTTCTGTTATATCCAACACAAAGCACTGGTGAAAATTGGTTACAAAGTAATGTATATGTCTTTATAATTTGTTTAAGTTCTTCCTCATTTACACAAAGTGGTTTTTCCACAAATACATTTTTACCGGCATTCAATGCATCATTTATCATCCCCGCATGGAGGCTGTGAGGTGTAAGTATGGTAACTGTGTTAATTTCCTGGTTATTAATGATTTCCTTATAATCAGTGTTAAAATTTTCAAACTGATACTTTTTTCCTGTGTGATAAGCGTTTTGACTGGAAGAAGTAGAAATAGTATGTAATCTAACACTTTCACTCCTCGCCACCTTTTTTAAAGCGGGTAAAAGAAGAGCTTTGCCAAAAAGGCCTGCCCCTACTATTCCTAAAGTTATTTTATCATCAGTAGAGGTTTTATGATGGACCTTTATTTCTGTGTTTTTAATTGTTATGCTCCTTTTAAAGATTCCTTTTTCATGTTCTGGATATTCCAAAACTACACCGATAAAAAGCTCCCCTTTTTTCTCAAGCATGTCTTTATAAACATTTTCAGCAAGGTCAATGCCAAATTTGTGAGATATTAATGATTTAACGTTTACCTTTTTTGTGTGCACAAGCCGTAAAAATTCTTCAAGATTCCTATTTTCAGTCCATCTAACATATCCAATTGGATAATCTATCCCTTTATTTTCATAGATCGGATCAAAAATTCCAGGTCCCCCAGCTTTTGAAACGATTATATTTACTTCTTTATGCCACATCTTATTTCTCTCTGGATGAATGTCGGTATCACCAACAATAACAACTGTCCCCCTATTTCTAGCAATATCCACCGCAGTATTAACTGGGGCATCGCTTTTTGTTGCCGCTGTTACAATGACTGCGTCAACACCAAATCCATTGGTGCCTTTTTCAGCCCCATTTTTAAAATCATCAATGGAATCAAAGGCATAATCAATACCCAATTTACATGCAAATTTCACTTTAGGAGGGTCCGTATCTGTTCCAATTACTCTACAACCATATGCTTTGAGGATTTGAACAATCAATAATCCAAGCAATCCAAGACCGATTACAGCCACTGATTCACCGAAATTAATATTTGCACATCTGATTCCATGAAGTGCTATGGTACCAACCATACCAAAAGATGCTTCTTCAAATGTCAGATTATCTGGTATTTTATTGCATAAATGTTCTGGAACAGTTATATAATCGGCATGAGAAGCATAGCCAGCGCCAATACAGGCGACCCTGTCGCCTGGGGAAAATTTATGAATATTCTTTCCCGTTTCAATAATAATACCAGCAGAGCTGTAACCCAGAGCCGTTGGCTCATCAAGTCTCTCTACAGCCTCTTTAAAAGTCTTTACAAATCCCTCCTTTTTTGTCTTATCTAAAAATCTTTTTACAAGATCTGGCCGAGCTCTGGCCTTTCCTATGATACTTTTTTTTCCAAGTTCGATAATTGACCGTTCTGTTCCTAAACTTATCAGTGAAGCTCGATTTTTCACCATAATTACATTTGGAGTACAAAGTGGTATTGAAACATCCACTACTCTTAGTTCGCCTGTTCGGTAGTTTTGTATTATTTGTTTCATACTGTAATGTTGCTCCAATATTATATTTTGTTAATTAAAGCCATGGTGGTTTGCAAAATGATAATATAGGTAAGTATACTTTTCAACAGGTATTTAAATAAGGTATTTGCACAGTAAATATTTTCCTTCTGCTTTTCCATTATCCTCCCCAATGCCATCGCTATCATTATACCTATAGCAAGCGAACAACGATCTGAGATCTGTTCGTACTGAAGTTCCTGTCGGAATATATTATGAAACCTATTCACTGCTTTGGGTTTTTTGGTCTTATATGCATAGCTTTGGTGGTCTGGTCGGTCTGTATACCTTGTACAACCGTTTCGTAATTAGAATTCAGGGTATCAATTTTGTTCCTTGGTGTTATTGTCTATGCTGTTTCTATTTTTTTACTACGTAATAAAGCCTATTTAACATTCCGTGTTCAAGGATTTCCTTGTTATAATTTTCCAAAAAATAATCTACTCCAATTTTTACACCTGTAAATTTATCATGAGCATAATCGTCAAATACAATTCTTCCATTTTTAGACAACATAGGCCATATCGTTTTTGCACAATAAATAAGACTATCCTTTAGATCACAATCAATAAGGGCAAAACATAAAGCCAAATTAGCCATGTTGGGCAATGTTTCTTGAAAGTAACCTTTTAGTGGCTTGACAGTATCTTTTAAATTAAGTACTTCAACTTTTTTGACTACATATTCATACGATGTTGATGTAAAGGAATTATCAGGCGCATCAGATGTCCCTGCTTGTCTCTCTCTTTTTAATTCATCTAGATCAAAACCTTTGAATGAATCAAGTGCATAAATTTTTTTCCTTATTAAATTAGTTTTCAAGAAATTTGCCATAATAATGCTTGAACCACATCTTGAGCTACCGCATTCAATAATATCTCCTTCAATAGAGGTTACAAATCTCAACTGAGACAGCAAATCTTCTATGCCACCGTTGTATACGAGATTTGATTCAAAATTCACCGGTTTTGTCTTATACAAAACTGGAAACTTAAATAGAATATTATTCAATAAAAACGGTGGAATCATTTTCTTTATTTTTACCACCAACTTATAATTCATTTCAATTACCTCCCTATTTTTTATTATTACATGGTTCCTAACCCGGACAAGCCGGAACCATAAAGGTAAAAAATAAAACAATGGCTACCAAGAATAAACTAAGTTTCTCCAACATATAATATTTTATTTATTACAGCTATTATTACAACTATATTTCTTACATTCCTATATCTATAAAAAGAGCCTTGACCTGTATACTAAAATCCTATATTCAAAATTACCCTTGGAGAAATTGCAGAAAAAATTTATGAGTTTAAATCTATAAAGAATACTCTTTCTCTGCCGGACATGAAAGAAAATTTTATGCGCTATCTGTATGCTACATATACTTCTTATCTTGATAAGACCAATTTTTCGTATACTTTAGATAAAAAAGTGGACAATAGGGGAGAACTATTTGAAATGATAAAAGGGAGTAATTTTGGTCAGATCTTTATTTCAAAAACAAAACCTGGTATTACCAGAGGAGGCCACTATCATTCTACCAAGGTTGAAAAATTTTGTGTTATTCAGGGAAAAGCAGAAATAAAATTCAGGCAAATAACAGCAAATGATGTTTTTTCCTATGAGGTAACTGATGAACGTATTGAGATAGTGGATATCCCACCGGGGTATGCTCATTCCATTACAAATATTGGCGCAGGGGAATTGATTACGTTTTTCTGGGCTAATGAAGTTTTTAATTTGAATGCGACGGATACATTCCATGAAGAGGTTTTTTATGAAAAAACTGAAGGTTATGACGATTATGGGAACAAGACCTGAAATAATCAGGCTATCCTGTGTAATACAATTGTGTGATAAATTCTTTAATCATTTTCTTGTCCATACAGGACAGAACTGGGACTATACATTAAACGAAATATTTTTTAAAGAACTGGAAATAAAGAAACCCGATTGTTTTTTGGAAGCAGCCGGCTCACATTTAGGAGAAACAATGGGAAATATCATATCAAAATCATACGCGGTTTTAAAGAAAGAGATGCCGGATGCACTTCTGGTGCTTGGTGATACAAATAGTGCGTTAAGTACGATTGCTGCTAAACGATTAAAGATACCAATTTTTCATATGGAAGCTGGTAATAGATGTTTTGATCAAACTGTGCCGGAAGAAATAAACAGGAAAATTGTTGACCACATTAGTGACGTAAACCTGCCATATACCGAACACAGCAGACGTTATCTTTTACAAGAGGGATTTAGGAAAGATCACATCTTTGTAACCGGTTCTCCGCTGCCGGAATTGTTTCGTAAAAATAAAAAGAAGATCGATTCAAGTAGAGTGCTTGAGGAATTGGAGTTGAAAAAAGACAGTTTCATACTTGTAAGTGCTCATAGAGAAGAAAATGTCGATATAGAAAAGAATTTTACGAGCCTGGTTGATTCCTTCAATTCAGTTGCAAAATATTATAGTATGCAGATCATATATTCCACTCATCCAAGAACAAAGAAAAAGATAGAAGAAGGGAATATTAAATTTAATCCATTGATACGGAACATGGAGCCTTTCGGGTTTTTCGACTATAATAAACTTCAGAAATCTGCATATTGTGTACTTTCAGATAGCGGCACCCTTAGTGAAGAATCATCTATCCTGTGTTTTCCCGCCGTCCTTATTAGGACCAGCACTGAGAGACCGGAAGTTCTGGATAAGGGTTCTATTATTGTAGGTGGAATTAGAAGTGAAGATATACTGCAATCTATAGAAATGGCAAAAAAAACTTTTCCGGAGGTTCCACATATAGTAAAACCTTACGACTATGAAGACACCAATGTTTCATTGAAGGTGGTTAAAATCATTCAGAGCTATACAAAAATCATAAATACAATGACCTGGCGTAAATATTGATGTAAAATAGAAAAATATTTTAGTGGTTTAAAGGAATATGATTGAAGATTCTTATTGTCACGCAGTATTTCTGGCCGGAGAGTTTCAGGATAAATGATCTGGCAGTTGCATTGACTGAAAAGGGCCATGAGATAACAGTTCTTACAGGGATTCCCAATTATCCAACAGGGAGATATTATAAAGGGTATGGGCTTTTTAAAAGCAGAAGTCAAACTTATAAAGACATAAATATCATCAGAGCGCCGTTAATCTCAAGAGGTAAAAGCAAAGGAATACGGCTATTCTGTAACTGCTCAATATTCTGTGGAAAATAAACAAAAATCATAAAAAAATTACCTTTCAACTTGCTTTCGGAGCCAAATTATGTTATTTATAACACATGGAGTCCGATTTTATTTATCAAGGCCATCAGCTTACCCATAGCGACATTGTATCTATAACGACACTAATCTCTACCAACCCCGATAAAAGCCGATGGTTTATCTCAAGAGAGCTTTGTCGGCAGTGGAATTGGAGACAGCAAAATGGTGCCCTCAAAGATATGCTCTGCAGGAGTATCCTCTTA
>SDBT01019523.1_pt1 | contig 10621 bp, 12 predicted proteins | sample 2277101 | NCBI WGS metagenome assembly SDBT01 (sample SAMN10404973, study PRJNA504765) | marine sediment metagenome | isolation source: marine sediment core GS10_PC15, 103 cmbsf | place: Arctic Ocean: Southern Knipovich Ridge | collected 2010
TATTCGTATAACGGTGGGGGGAGGATACTTAAAGGCTTGGAGGTGTATTACATGTAAGGAGTTTGCATTAGAAGAACTACAATAAGGAGGAAATATTATGAAGCAAGGAACACAAGAATGGCTAGAGATGCGTACAAACTATGTGATGGCATCCGATGCACCTATAATCATGGGAGTATCTCCCTGGAGGACACCCAACCAGCTATGGAAGGAAAAGTTGGGCATTGGTGCAGCTCAAAAGGAAACTATGGCTATGAGAGAAGGTAAGATAAAAGAACTTAACGCTCGACTGGCTTATCAAGTCTATACAGGCGTTTCAGTGAGACCAGATGTGGTATACCATCCTTCTATTAAGTACATGGGAGCTTCTCTGGATGGAATTTCACTTAAGAAGAGAAGATTGGTTGAATTGAAAAATCCTGGAGCCAAGGATCATCAACTCGCCAAAGAAGGAAAAGTGCCTGATAAGTATAAGCCTCAGCTACAACATCAACTTTCTTGTGTCAAGCATTTGGATATTGATGTAGTTGATTATTTTTCTTTTAGAGATAATGAAGGAATTCTGATAGAGGTAGGAAAGGATGAGGAGTATCTCGAAGAACTCTATGCAGAAGAGGGTATCTTTTGGGATAAAGTTCTCAATTTAGATGCTCCTGCATTCACAGATAAAGATTATGCGGACATGGAAAAGTCTAGGAAGTGGAAAGTGCAAGCAGACAGATGGAATGATATATTTTTACAGACCAAAGCTCTCAAGGAAGAGGAAGTGGATTGTAGAAAAAAGCTCATCTCTCTAGCGGGTGATGGTAATGCTATAGGGCATGGTATCCGACTAGCTAAGATTATGCGAAAAGGAACTGTAGACTATAAAGCTATTCCTGAACTAAAAGAAGTTAATCTCGAAAGCTATCGTAAAAAACCTATCGAGACGTGGCGGTTAGAATCTACTCTCCGTGCATGACTGGGTTATATGAGGGGTTAATCTCTTATATGAGGGGTTAATATGAGGGGTTCACTCCGTACATATAAGGGAGTGAGCTCCGTACATAAGAGAAATTCACTCCGTACATAAGGAAAAGATGAACGAAAAATTATTGAAATACGTACTCAGATTTCGATTATTAATTTATCTTTTTGGATTTATATCCATAGTGGCTTCCCAGTTTGGGTGTACACCTAAGAAATGTTATGAGTGCATAATTTATAGACAAACAATTGAGCTAATAGATAACGATATAGTGTTCTGGCCTCCAGATATGATTCCTCATCCCGTTATTCCAGGTGATGAGCCATGTGGTCCATACGATCCCGTAGACGCATAAAAAAACCCCGCAAGAATACGGGGCCATCGATAGGAGATTGCTATTATCGATTTAATGCAAGTTCCTCCAGTCTATAATATTCAATCTTTAATTATAACCACAAAAACATCTGGTTGACTTTTACATACATTTTTCATATCATTCTTAGAAATAAGGAGTTAACATGAGTAAAGAAATAAAAAAACGTTTTACAAAAGATGAAGAAGATTCTTTCACCAAAGGTTATTATGTCGTTCGTGCAATAAGAATGGAAAGCATAAAGATGGAAAGCAAAGAAATGCTTTATGATAAAATAGATGAGTTAATGGAAGCAGAAAATACGAGTGTCCATATTTCATTCACAGGAACAAAAGAAATCCCTGAAAAATTTTATTATGAAGATATTAATGAATAAAATTAATTGTAACATCTATAGGACTGTCATAGAAGCCCTCTACGGGCCTATCGTTCACAAAAGCTAGGATATCACCTAGAAATGATTATAATGCCGTAGAGGCCATGTATGATGCCTTTATAACGATTTAAAGAAAGGAGTTAGTATAATGGATTGGCAAGAAATTTTAATGCTTTTGATCCCTATCTTAGGACTTATGGTATGGGTTTACAATCGAATTGAGAAGAAAGCAGATGATAGGTTGGATAAAATAGAAAAGAACTTCAAGGAAATAAATTTAGATCTAAAATACATCGATCAAAGATTAGCTCGTTTAGAAGGAAAATTTGATGAACGTGGTTTTTGGATATCGACGAAACGTACCGGAACTCAGGAAGAATAAAAAAACTTATACTCTCAGAGATAGACACACCGTCCGATAACATCTATTATGTTGCGTAAGAAAGTATTTTAAGAGTTATACCTTAAGGACTTAGATAATATGGACGAATATTGCAAAAAATAGTGCCCTTAAAAGGTATTGTGAGTGGGGTAAAAGCAAAGTCATAAACACTAGTCTAATGCACTTCGGGGCTTGAGGGAGTAAGATCAATATCTAGAGTAGTTTTTTCTTTGATCATCCCTTCAACCATTTCTTCGAGAAAATTATCGTGAGGATAATGATTCCATAACTTCCAACTGCAACCCCCAATTATTACTAGTAAAAATATAAATACACATACTATAAACATTTTTGTAACCATCGATAGTTTTCTCCATTTATTTTTTAACATTAAAAGTTTCTCATTCCATATAAATGCGCTTTTCCAGTGTCGAAATTACCACCATCGAAAAAAAGTCTTATCGCATCAACATCTAATGCAAGAGGAGCAGATCCCCCACCTAAATGAAGAACTCTAGTATCCCCTACAGAGGCATAAGATCCACTAGACGAATATCTAACTCTAGTTGTTGTAGTAAGGTCATTCAAATAAATTTGACCAGACCATCCAATTAATTCCTGAGTACCTACTTCCTGTAGAACGTATCCACTTAAAGGAAAATTTATTACAACATTATTAGCGACTAAACCAGCACCAACAAAAGTTCTTACAGTTGAAAGATAACCCGTTGTAATCCAAGTAGATGCATTATCATCCGAAACGTGTATTGCAAACCAACTGTTAGCAGCAGGTACGAGTGAATCGGCAAGTATCATATAATTGTCATACGTACCATTAATATAGGTATTATCCCATATCATGCTATCGCTCGTGTCATCGGCTGTTATGGTATTCAACCATACCCAAGCACCTGATCCACTTCCACCTGCATTTTGGAAAGTGGGTAGTGCTCCTGCTCCATTTGAAGTTAGAACTTGTGAAGCGGTCCCCACACTAGCTATGCTTTGATGGGGATTTGTAGTTGTCGTACCACCACATATTACTGCATATTCTGTTGCTGTTGTTCTACCCGATCCTCCATCAGCTACAATCACAGGAGTATCTAAAGTAACCGTAACAGTAGAGCCAGCACCACTAGTGCTGATGCCTGTACCTCCTAGAATGGATAAGGCATTGGCGGCGGGGGTAGCTGTTCCAGAATCTGTTGGGAAGGTTAAAGGAACAGCCGCTGCCGCATCAATCGTAATAGAGTTAGCGGCATTGGTAATCGTTACGCCTGTTCCAGCAGTGAGAGTGGAAGCGGCTGGCACACCTGCGGTACTTCCAATTGCCAATTCTCCATCATTTAAACCTGCTGTCCAACCTATAGCTGAACTATCTCCTTGTCCATAAGCTATACCATCAGCCGTCTGTACACCAAGTTTTGCTTTTAAAGAGGTAGGTACAATGGTGCGTACAGAATCAGTTCCAGCTATTGCTTCGGCATCTGTAGCAAGTTCGCTAACTCCAATTTGAGTCTCTGTTGCACTGGTGTTTGTTATTGTAACTGTATTACCAGCCGCTGATGTTGTACTTCCTTGTGGAGCATCTCCCAAGATATTAATAATACCCGCTGTGGGAGTAGCACTTCCAGCATCGGCATCAAATTGTAGAGTTGCTCCACTTCCGGCTAATGCTACAAATCCATTCGCATCAACGCTAAAGTGTGTTGAATTAAAATTTGAAAGCCCTATCTTAGTTGCGTCTGTAGCTGCTAAAGCTTGAGATATTTGTGCATTTATAGTTAATGTGCTTACTGCTCCACTGGTCGCTATAGGAGTCGTTCCAGATGCAACAGTACCACCTAGTATGTTCCAATTCCCTGCTGTGGGCGACAGATCTCCTCCCGCATCACCAGTGATCGTCTGCCCTACTACACTTCCATCTAAATTAATGGTAACGGCTGTTCCAGGGTCTTGGCCTGAGGTAGTGATTCCAGTACCCCCGAATACATCTATTATTCCCGCAATGTCTGGGCCTACAGCGGGGGCTCCATCATCTGTTAATAAGGCATCCACCCCAGCGGTAGAACCACTAGTGAATTGGAGCCACATTGCATCCCCATTAGAATCAAAATTGGCTAAATACCAAAGTTCTCCCTCTACTCCTGTAGTTGGATTTTTTCCTAAAATAGCGAATTGACCTATTCGATACCTTTTATCAGTGGATAAGGGTCTTCTTGGAAACCTTCTAATCGGAATGATATTTTTTTCCGGCCCCGTATAATCAGTCGGGTTTTGAAAGGGTATGCCTACTGGTTGATTGGTACTCATAATATTATGCTGGTGGGGGGTTTGCATTATAGATAGCATCGATATCAGCTACCCACTCTGCTGTTAGAGGGTCTAGGATTTCTCCATCATCTTGCAACTTTTTAAAGCATGCATGAACGGCCTCAGTTTCTGTTGTCTTGGAGGGATAAGCGGCTCGTCTTCTATCTAGATAAGCATAGTCGCGCTCATAATCCTCTCTTTCTTGAGTATTAGCAGCCCATTCCGCTCTTGTTGATCTTTCTTCTTCAGGTGTTAGATCTCTTCTTACACCGTTTACTAATTTTGTTAAGGTCATTGCTATCTTCTCTCTTCTTCGCTATACTCTTTCCAGAGTAACAGCTTTTTAGGCACTCTATTTATCCTAGCAAGACTTTGGTCAAACTAGGTGGGGCCTCCGTAAATAGGCCCGCGAAATCCTCCGCTCTTTAAGAGACTTGGAAGGATAAAACTTTCTCCTTTAGAAGAAGTTATTTTACGAAGTTACCAAACTATATAAATAAAATGTTCCACTTTCAATATTATCTGCAGTCAAATAAAATTGAATACCATCTATATCTAAAGTAGCTCCTGCGCCTCCATCATCTGTACTTATGCCACTTCCCGCGGCCCAAGCCATGTCTCCTAACTCATTTTGTAAAGTAGCAGAATAAGTAACAGATGCAGGAGTGGCAGTCGTAGCTATTCCTAAAAAATAAAAACTCCCACTCAATCCATATTCACCCGCAGCAGTATTAGCTCCTATAGTTCCTCCGAAACCACCTATATCTATTTCTGTGTTGCTAGCGGTTCCTCCTTCCTCAAAAGTAGCGCCTGTTTGCAGATGCCACGCGTCCTGGTAATCTATTACCTCAAATGTTACTCCATTATCATCACTCACACGCATTCTTAAAGAAGAATCACTTTCGGGTATAAGATTCTTTACAATTACTAAATATCCTGTTGCAGTCAGATTGATAAAATCTACAGTAGCATCATCCGAGGCCACGGTAGTAGAAACCCAAGCCCAAGATCCTCCACCACCACCTGCAGCCTGGAACGTAGGCAACGCCCCAGCCCCATTCGAAGTAAGAACCTGAGCCGCTGTTCCCACACTCGCGATACTCTGATGAGCGGCTGTAGTGGTTGTACCCCCGCATATGACCGCATACTCGGTCGCAACAGCTCTACCCGAGCCTCCATTTGCGACCACTACGGGTGAAGTTAGATCGATGGTTATCGTTCCTGCACCTTCTGTAATTGTTATTCCTGTTGCAGTACTCAAAGTTGCTAATACTGGATCTAATCCTGTTGAACCAATAAGAACCTGTCCATCAACGGGTTGAGCTGTAATTGTTACGGCTGAGGTTCCAGACCCTAGTACGATGCCCCCATCAGTAAGAGTGGTAGCTCCTGTTCCTCCATTGGCTACAATGACAGGGGTATCTAGAACAATATCAGGCGCTCCGGCTACTCCATCACCATTGGAAACAGTGATTCCGGTTCCACCAGTGATAGCACGTCCTGCGAAAACACCTGCACCATCTGCAGAAACCATCCCAGTTGATGTTAGATTAATTGCATTTTGTACGGCCATTATGCCCCCGCATTTTGATTAATTATTTTAGCAAACTCATCCGCAGCAGCATTTAATATAAGATATTCTCTGAATGCCATGGTTTGTAAATCTCGTGTACCAACTGTTACTAAATCATCTCCAGGGTTCCATTCAAGTTCTAGAGCCATTTGATCTATATTTTCATATCTATATTCCACAACTCCATCATCTTGTATTTCTAATTCCGATTTTAGTTGTCCATATAAACCAGGGATATAAGTACGAGCTTCAGGAATGGATTGTAAAGTTAAATTTAACCACTCTCTTACTCCGAGATTATTCATAAGAAAGTTTTCTCTACTCTCTTCAATGACTACGTTTCTTTCGGAGAGAGTTACAATTCCTGCCTCATACTCTATGGTAGAAACAAGAACGGGGCCTACAAACAGCTCTATTATGCTCTTGTCAAGGGTGATATCTAATGTGATTCTTGGGTCTATTGTCATTAAACTACCGTAAAGTTACCCACTGAGTCTAAAACGGCCCAGTCTGTGTTAGCTGTTATACAAACAATTTCTATACCAGCATATTGCTCTATAGCTGTCAGACTTCCACCGACTCCAGAAGTGGTGTCAGAGGCAATGTAATGGATTATTTGTCCCGCATTCTGGGCAATTCTATATAACCCCGTTCCCTTCCCTACTATTTCGATTGCATCGCCGATGGCGCATGTGGCAGGGAGAGTAAAAGTGACTACGGCTACGTTGTTTGCAATATAGCCATTAGATGCTACAAGAGCCTGAGAAGTTCCTGTTATTTCTGTCCATGCAAAACCACCTCCCGCTGAGTTTATGGTAATAGTATTAGGTCCATTTGTTACGGTTATTCCTGTTCCAGCAGTGATAGTAGCGGCTGCTGGAGAGCCTGCTGTATTACCTATCGCTATTTGTCCATTAAGTAATGCTGATGTCCATCTTATTGCGTTAGTATCTCCTTGACCGTATGCAATGCCTTCATCGGTTTGAACACCTAGTTTTGCTTTTAATGAAGTAGGTACTATAACACGGACAGAATCTGTACCGGCTATAGCTACAGCATCTGTTGCTAATGCACTCACTCCAATTTGGAGTTCAGTAGCATTGGTATTTGTAATGGTAACGGTATTACCAGCACCTGAAGTGGTGCTTCCTTGAGTGGCATCTCCAAGTACATTTAATATTCCACCGACTGGAGTTGCAGTTCCTGAATCCGTTACAAAGGAATCAGCAAAACCAGTCGTATCCGCAACAAGATCTAACTCGCCTGTGATGGCATTATATCTGTAAGGCATAAGCTATTTCCTTTAAGAATAAGTTAAGTTAACAGCGTTTCCATAATCTACAGTTCCTCCCGAGGAGTAAGCAGTAAAAGCAAGAGAGTCTATTCCTGATAATTGGAAAGTCGCTCCCGCTATTCCTGCTACTGTATAAATATTTGAACCATCGAAATTGACTTCAATCATTCCCACAACTCCTAGAATTACAATCAAATCACCATTTGCTAAATTATCTATAGAAGAAACCGTGACTACGGCTGGATTAGCTTGAGTGATTCCTGTAATGGTTAGTGGAGTATCTGTACTCCATACAAATTCATATTCACTAGAAGCGTTAGATTCATCATTTTGAGGCCATTCAACACGTGTAACACCTTGATTAGAATCATAGGTAATCTTGCGTATCTGCCACTTACTTTCGCTTTGAAGAACTCCAGCTTTGGCTCTTCCCAAGAAAATGGGGTTTCCATTTGTATCGTTAATTGCTGAGAGTGCGACCTCTGAATCTTGTACAATGTAGATTCGACGGTCTCTCTCCCCAAATTTGAAGGGCCTATTTTGTCCACTTCTTGTCATAATTTTTCTCCATATAACCCTCCTCCTATTTCTAGGAAGAGGTCATAACATTTAGGCTAGGCTTGGAAACCACATTTGAGAGATGTGATATTCACTGCCGTTGCAGAAGCAGAATGTATCAAATGAATGAACGGACAAACTACGTCCGCATTATCAAATGTAATGGCTCCAGCCGCAGAAGCAGCAACTGAATTAATAGTATAGGTAACAACCCCAGCCGCACTCACAAGAACGCGAAGGGTATTGGTACTTCCATCCCCTCCCCATGCATCGGTAGTATTGGTAATGGTTTGTCCCGTCCCGTTAAGTTCATCTACTGTCACACTGTTAACAGCAGACGTGGCGGCAATCATTCCGATAGCTGCGTAATCTGTATAAGAGCCAAATGTTGCATTGTTAGCCTCAGATTTTCTGAAACCAATAATATATGGTGCTGCACCGTCCATGTCATTGATGCGGAGACCAATTTCAAAGAAGAAGGCTGCGCTTGTACCAATGGTAAAGGCATGTCTAGAGTTCGTTCTAGCTGCTCCAAAGTTGTATTCCGCACCTTCAGCTACAGTTAGGTCAAGCGATACTAACAGACCGTTAGCATCCATTCTTGGTGCTATGATGGTTTGAGTACCAATGATGAATTGCTCCATGAGTACACCTTCTTGAAGCATCATCAAGTTAACATCTCCACCAGCTCCAGTGACCACTCCACCTGTATCGGCTGCTGTAGTCATTACAGGAGATTGAGAAACTGCTGGGATACTATCACCACTTCGAGTGGTAAACTCTGAGGTGATCTCTTTGACAGTTCCTGTAACGGTTATCTCTCCTGTACCAGATTGTAAAGTAAGAGAAGCAGCGCCATTTGTTGAACCCAGGGTGACCACATTTGCTGCCGCCCCCGTCGCTATATTAACGGTTTTAACGGCTGTGGAATTCATCATATTCAAGGTCTGAGCACCCGTACCACCACCAATCGTGATCGTACCAGTATTTGCTCCAGTCCCTGAAATGGCGTATGTACTAGCCACGTCACCCTCTAGGGTGAAGTTACCTGTACCACAGAGTAGATCTAGACTTGCAGCTGCGGTAACAGTACCGATAGTGACTATATTCCCGATCGCCCCTGTACCTAGATTTACAGTTTTAACTCCTGTTGCACCAGTTGCTAGATTAAGAATCTGAACTCCAGTTCCCCCACTTATAGTGATGGTTCCGGTGTTGACTCCAGTAGCCGAGATGTCATAGGTTGTGGCCGTTCCACCTTCGAGAGTGAAGTTACCAGTACCACACACAAGATCGAGACTTCCAGCCCCGGTCGCATCCCCGATTGTAATGACATCTGCGGAAGCAGCGGCCCCGATATTAATCGTCTTGGCTCCTGTTCCTCCGCCGGCAATCTCTACGATTCTAGCCCCTGTTCCAGAAGCCACTCGTACGGTTCCGGTGTTGACCCCTGTCGAACTAATGTCGTAGGTAGAGCCTGTAGCTCCTTCTAGGGTGAAGTTCCCTGTACCGCAAGCCAAGTCAAGGCTTCCGGCCCCTGTCGCATCCCCTATAGAGATCACATCTGCCGAAGCGGCTGCTCCGATGCCGATTGTTTTCGCTCCTGTCCCGCCAGCTCCAATATTAATTACCCTAACACCTGTTCCTCCAGCAATATCTACTTGTCCAGTATTTACTCCGGTACTACTGATTGCGTAGGTGGAACCTACGTCACCCTCTAAGGTGAAGTTACCTGTGCCACAAAGAAGATCTAAAGAAGAAGCTCCGTTCACACTACCTATGGTGAGCAGATTTGCCCCCGCTCCTGCCGCTAGGTTAACCGTTTTCCCTCCCGTAGAATTCATCATATTCAGGATTTGGCCTCCAGTTCCTCCACCAATGGTGATCGTCCCTGTATTCGCCCCTGTTCCAGAGATGTCGTAAGTTGTGGCGATATCACCTTCTAAGGTAAAGTTCCCTGTACCCGCCTTTAAGTCCAAAGAAGCTGCTCCCGTTACACTACCAATTATGATTGTGTGAGCCGCGGCTGATGACCCTAAGGTAATTGCTCTCGCGGTCGTTCCATTGGCTATCCCAACGGCATTGGCTGAGTTGTCCTCACTTATGGATACAACACCTGCTGTCTGCGTAAAGGCTCCTACTACTGTTAAAGCGGTTAGAGTGGAAAGGGCTCCATTAGAATCGACAGAGAAGACTTCTGCATCATCAGAATCGGTAAAGGAGACCTTGTTAGCGGCTGCATTATCACCCATTTTTAAGATGATGTCTTGCCCTGTAGGAGCTTCTATATCTACATCAACTGCGGCTGCTGCCGTATAAAGCGGTGTAGTAACCGATGTGGCCACCGTTATAGCTGCATCTAGATTGAAGGTTATCGTAGAGCCTGCGCCTGATGTGGTGACGTTAGTACCCCCTGCTAGGGTAATATTTCCAGCAGCAGGGCTAATAGCTCCGCCTCCATCACCTGTCAACGTATCAACATCACTGGCTCCTGGTCCAAGTAATGACCATGTAGCAGAACCCGAAGCTACGTTGGCTAGTGCATAAATTGCACCTGTTGTAGTTCTTACCCACATTTGGCCTCTAGTGAAGTTAGTGTCACTTGTCGTCGGGGCGCGACTTGAGATAATTGGTAGTGGGTAGCTGTTTTGAATTGGCGAGCCAAGCCCATATGTCTGATTAAGTTTTACCATTTCGGTACTCCTTGCGTGTAGTTATGTCCCGCTTCTCAGCGTTGGTACGGACTCGGAATTATCATTATCTCTAAAATAATTCCTTGGGTTGT
>SDBT01019524.1_pt1 | contig 10621 bp, 8 predicted proteins | sample 2277101 | NCBI WGS metagenome assembly SDBT01 (sample SAMN10404973, study PRJNA504765) | marine sediment metagenome | isolation source: marine sediment core GS10_PC15, 103 cmbsf | place: Arctic Ocean: Southern Knipovich Ridge | collected 2010
TCCCTCCTATGGTTTTTACCATGGGAGGTGATGTAATAATTTTTCCATCGTCTTTTTATGGCTATGACTTCCAGAAAAAATAGTTACACTTTTAAGCGATAAGGACTAATCTGTGAGGCCCAATAATAGATGGAGAGTGGGATTATGAAAAAATTTGTAATAAAGATAGTAATAATATGTATGATAGTAAGTATTTTTACAGGGATCAGTACCTTAACAGGTGCACAAGAGATAAATAATCCACCAATAGCACAATTCTCATGGATTTCAGATGATTTAGAAGTTAATTTCACAGATGAATCAACCGATGCAGATGGAGCAATTGTATCATGGTCGTGGATTTTTGGAGATGGCAATACGTCTACTTTGCAAAATGTTACACATACTTATGAAAATGAGGGAGTATACCCAGTTAATCTAACGGTTACTGATGACGGCGGGTTAATAAATAGTACGCGACAAAATATTAGTGTATCAATCTCTACGCAACCAATGACTGTAAATGTAACAATACACCCACGTACATTAAATTTTAAAAGCAAAGGAAAATGGATTACTTGTTATATCGAACTATCAGATGGTTATAATGTAAGTGAAATTAATGTAAGTTCGTTACGACTTAATGGTGAAATACCAGCTGAACCAGCTCCGACAGAAATCGGCGATAATGATGATGATAGTATTCCTGATTTGATGGTTAAATTCAGTCGCTCTGAGGTAATTGAAATTCTTGATCGTGAAAACGAATCTGAAATAGTAATAACAGGAGAATTGAATGATGGGACATCATTTTCAAGTTCTGACACGATTAGAACCTTAGATAAGATTAATAATGACAGCAACTCTGGAAAGACGAAGGGTCAAAATCAAGCGTCCATAAATAGTTTAACTCAGTTAATTCGTAAATTATTAAAAATAAATCCAAATTTAGAGGTATTTCAGCAAATCTTGGATATGCTGGAATAAATCTTTTTTCTTTTTTTTATTTTATTTTGCAATAGACCAAATATAAATAAAAAAGTGGCTAATATCGTTAGAGGAATAACTAAATAATCATCTGATTTTTTATATTTTTTGAAAATAATCAACAGGAGAAACACCTAATTTATTACCAGTAAAAAGTATAGTTAAATCTCCTTAATAGCATTTATTTTACACTGGTTTTATTACATATGATTAAAGTTAGGAATATGTATCGGTTTATGTAATATTTAGCCGATACCGATATATACTGGTTGGAGCATATCGGCATATTATGAAATATGACGATACCGATATTTCGATAGATACATTGTTAATACAAAAAATAGAAGAAAAGAAAAAACGATTAGATGCTCTTCGACCTCTTTCCCACGATGCAGTAAAGAAATTACTTGAAGATATTAGACTTAGACACACCTACCATTCAGATGCAATCGAGGGAAACACATTAACCTTACAAGAAACAAAACTTGTCTTAGAAGAAGGAGTTACTATTGGCGGTAAATCTTTAAAAGATCATCTTGAAGCAAAAAACGATGCTGAAGCATTTGATCTGATGGTCGCATTCGTTCATGCAAAAATACCAATATCCCAAGAGATTATTCAACAGATACACGAAATAGTAACAAGGGGAATACTAGAAGAATCAGGTAAATATCGAACGAAAAATGTAAGAATTACCGGATCAAAAACCACCCCACCAAGTTATTTAAAAATTGTAAAACTCATGGAAAAATATACTTCTAATATCAAGAAATTAAAACTTCATCCAATCAAGAAGACAACTTTTATTCATCATGAATTCGTTCGCATACATCCCTTCCTTGATGGTAATGGTAGAGTATCACGACTGATAACAAATCTCTATCTTATGAATCAAGGATATCCGCCAATTGTTCTAAAAAAAGAAGATCGACGCAAATATTATCAGGTTTTACAAAAAGCTGATGATAGTGATGTATCACCACTTGCCAATTTTATTGCACACGCCGTTCATGAAGCACTGATGTACTATCTTTCAAGTTTTGTTGATGATGAACGGCTTATACCTTTAAAGGAAATTGCTGAGTTCTCTGCCTATTCTCAGGAATATCTTAGTCTTCGAGCGCGACAAGATAAATTGGATGCTGTCAAAATTGAAAATATATGGTATTCTTCAAAACGTGCACTTAAAGAATATATGAAAACCATAAAATAATTATGTTCGAATCAAGGTTTTAATTAGAGATTGGAAGAAATATCTTGAATAATTTTACCTCCACATATTATTGAAACTTAAAAATGATAGTAAATTATTGGAGTAAATTGTGTTGTTTTTAATTTATATTATTATAAATAGAATATAATAAACAACAGGGGAAGTTGAATGAAATTTACCGGTATAAAGTATATTCAAATCTCCTCCCCAGCATTATTTATCTAATATTTATTAATAAAATTTTATATATGAGTAGTATATTTTAATATTATTAAGACATTAGTTAAATAAAGGGATTATTATGAAAAATACCATCTATAAAAAAATATTTTTACTTGGCATATTGACCATACTCATAGGAACAAATTATACCATACAAATCAGTGGAGATATTGCACAACAAAATATATCAAAGAATTTATTACAAAAAGAAATAGATGATGATGAATTTTCAAAAGCATTTATTCCTGGAGAGATAATCGTTAAATTTAAACCAGGATTGTCACCAAAGACAAAAACCTCAGCAGATATTACAAAAATAGGCATAACTTCTATTGATACATTAAATGAAAAATTTTGTATTAATAATATAGATAAAGTGTTTAAAAACAAAAAATCTAATGATGCTTATGGTTTATCAAATTTCTATAAATTTGTTTTTCCAGAAAATAAAGATATTTTTTCAATAATAGAAGAATATCAAACGGACCCCAATGTTGAATATGCAGGACCAAATCCTATAATGTCATTATATCTCGAACCAAATGATCCATACTACTCATCTTCAGGTAGTTGGGGACAAGACTACCCTGATATGTACGGACTGCATCTTATAAACGCAAGTGGCGCCTGGGATGTTACCACAGGAAGTGATGAAGTTGTTGTTGCGATAGTAGATTCTGGTGTTGATTATAATCATGAAGATCTTGCAGGAAACATGTGGATAAATGAAGATGAAAATGCAACTAACGGAATTGATGATGATGGAGATGGATTTATTGATAATATCTATGGAGCTGATATTTTCTATAACGACAGCGACCCAATAGATGATCATGGCCATGGAACGCATTGCGCTGGAATTATTGCAGCTGTTGGTAACAACTCCCTTGGTGTTGTAGGGGCAAATTGGCAGGCAAAGATAATGGCAATAAAATCATTTAACAATTTAGGTTTCTCAGGATCTTCTACGCTTGCTAGTGCTATTGTTTGGGCTGCAGATAATGGTGCAAATGTAATAAGCAATAGCTGGGGTCCAGAATATCGACGGCCTTCTCAACCTATTATTGAAGCAGCCATAAAATACGCTTATGACGCAGGTTGTGTAATTGTTTTTGCAGCAGGAAATGCACATGAAGACGTTAAATATTATTCTCCACAAAATATGGCCGAAACACTTACAGTTGCAGCAACTGACTATAATGACGAAAAGGCGGCATTCTCCAACTGGGGTGAAAAGGTTGATGTCTGTGCTCCGGGTGTTGATATACTTTCACTTCGAGCAAATAATACAGACATGTATAATGATGGAACACATATTGTAGACGATAATTATTATCGGGCAAGTGGTACAAGTATGTCCTGTCCGCTTGTAGCAGGGCTGACAGCATTACTATTGTCAAAGAATCAGAGTTATGATAAGGATACACTTAGAACAATTATTGAATACTCTGTAGACGAAGTTAATATATCTGGATATCAATATATCAGAGGAGGGAGGATCAATGCGTCTAAAGCAATTCAACGACCACCTGCCGCAATTCGCCTAGATTCATTTTCAAATCCAACAGATATTAAAGGATTAACCGAAATAAATGGAACAGCATGGGGAGAAAATTTCCAGTATTACCGACTAGAGTATGGTCGAGGTCAAAATCCAGCTATATGGACGACAATAATAAATTCTTCCACTTCAATTCAAAACGATGTTTTTGCAACAATTGATACACTATTGCTTGATGACGGATATTACAGCATTCGACTTCTTTTAGTCTGTAGTGACAACACTTATGAAAAAAATATATGGATGGTGGTAAACAACGAATATAATACACTGATTGTAGATGATACTGGTGGTCCAGAAGTTGATTATTTTACCATTCAAGAAGCTGTTGATGATGCAGGTCATAACGATTCAATTTATGTAAAAAATGGTACCTATTATGAAGGGATCACTATTAGTAAAACGATATCTTTACAAGGAGAGGATAAGAATAGTACCATAATAAATGGAAATGGCAAACCTAGAGTCGTTAACCTTTATGCAGATCAAATTATTATAAGCGGATTTACCATTCAAAATACTAATAATATTTCATATAGTACCGGGATCAGAATTGATTATGATGTGAATGGTGCAGATTCATGTACCATTACAGACAATATAATTAAAAATCATAGATATGGGATTTATATAGGTTATATGGGGCCTATGGAATATTGGGGATTTGCTTGGGGCTCTTCTCACAATATTGTTACAAGAAACGAAATCCATGATAACCTCGAAATAGGTATAGGGCTTCATCGAAGTAATTTTAATAATATTTCAGACAACATTATATATAATAACGATAGAGGGATAAATTTCTATACCGGGTCAAAAAATAATTCTATATCAAATAATGTTATTTTAAATAATACCAATGGCATTTATTTTCATCAATATCACCAGGAGGGATCTAATAATAATACATTTTTAAGCAATTTAATCACATTAAATGATTGGGGTGTCTATATAAAAGCTTATAATCCACCTGAAGACAATATCTTTTATCATAATAATTTTGTAGAAAATACACATCATGCTTATGACGAATTTAGTAATAATTGGTACAATTCCACACTTCACAGGGGCAATTATTGGGATGATTTCGATGAATCATATGAAGGAGCATGGGATAACGATAGCGACGGCATTGTAGATTCACCATATAATATATCTGGAGGAGAAAATCAAGATAGATATCCTCTCCTAGGTATATTTGGTTGGAATACAGCTCCAGATATTCCATCGAGGCCTTCTGGGAAAACATTAGGAATTACAAATAGACCATATTCATTTTTTACATCTTGTGACGATCCAGATGGAGATCTATTGCTCTATAATTTTTCATGGGATGATGGAACATATAGCGGATGGATTGGTCCTTATAGTTCTGGTGAAGAAATAAGTACATTTCATACTTGGAGCAGTGATGGTAAATATCAAATTAAGGTCAGAGCTAAAGATGCGTATGGTGTTGAAAGTAACTGGTCTGAAAATCTTTCGGTTTTTATTTATGAAGGATTTATCCTTAATCTTATTGATTTTCCAATGTATCAAGCACAAAGCTATCCCCCTCTATATAACGAAAGTCAAATGACTGGACCAGCTGTAGCACAGATGAATCTAAATTATATGTTTTGGAACAGCTCACAAGATCTTGAACCACCTATGATATTTGATGATCAACTTGTGTTGTATAATCATGGAATAGCAAACAATAGTATTCCTGGGCCATATTTTGATGCATCAGGACTGCTCAGTGCCATTCAAGATAACAGACCATTGCCGTATTCTGAATACGGGTATAATTTTGCCACATATCATAACACTAACAGAAATATTATGCTTGCGCAAATCTGCCAATGGGTAGATTATCCCGCTGGAATAAAACCAGGACATCCCATTCATGTACCTGGAGCGATTCCTGCTTTTGGTGATTACAGCAGATGGATGTCTGTTCGAGGGATTCACACCAATATCAGTGTCTATCCACTACCAGATTCTTTTGATGTATATGGTCTCTGGGTGAATGATCCATATCCAAGTGGTATCGGCGAAAATACATATAAAATGCCTAATGAAATGGATTATTATTATCAACCAATTGATCCAGGTCTTGAATATGCAGGAGAATATGTTGCTATCTGCGAGCCACCGATTGAGCAAGAATGTGAAATAACTCTGAGAAATGCAACAGAATTTTGGAATCTGCAACCACCTGCTAGAAAAGGTGGATCTCAGTCTTTAATGCAGGTGTTTGATCATCTGATAATTCATGCAGCACGAGAAGGTGTGAAAGAACAACTTATACCTTATGATGATGATTTTGCTAATGTATTTGAACAAACCTATCCAGGACGACCACTTTTCATTAAAAATCTAGTTAAAGAAAAACATAATTATTATGCGATACCATTCAACAAAAGACAGACATTAAGTTGGATTCCAAAAGACAGCCATGCTCCTCCAGAAGAAGACATTACCCAAGTTGTTGTCCTTGTAGATGCAACCAATGGACAGTTTAAGGAAGCTAGTTGGGTCTATGAACCAGCCAACTATCTACCATTAACAAGAGATGATGCATTAGATATCGTCTTTGGAGAACTCATTGATCTTGGTTATAATCCTGATGAACTCAACGTTAGACAAATTGATACTGATCTTGTCTATAGAGACTCGTCACCATATTATCCTGATTGGAGAGTCATAATCAGTGAGCTGGGAATGGAGTTCTTTATCAATCAAGATGGGGCAATTATTTAGTCACATATATTTGAAATTACAGAAGAAAATCAGCATTTCTTACCGGTAAAAACTATAATCAAATCTCCTCTCAGCGCCATTAATTTTATAATTAAACAAACATTTAAATTAAATAATATGATTATAATATTGTATAGGAGGTAAAAAATGAAAAAAATTCTCGCTTTAATAATTGTAAATTGTTTAATAATTAGTGGTATTGGAGTAGCGCAAACCACTGAGAAAAAAATCGAATTAGAATCATATGACTTATTAATAATAGCTCCATCAGTTTTTACCAATGAACTCCAACCCTTAATTAATCATAAAAACAACTTTGGCATGCATACCACTCTAGCAATTGTAGAAGACATCTACTCAGAATCACCTGGAAGAGATCAACCTGAACAAATAAAATATTTTATAAAACATGCAATTGAAACCTGGGAAATACAATATGTCCTATTAATAGGTGGAAGAAAAGCATCAATAGCAAACGAAGAATGGTACCTCCCCGTACGATACAGCCATATTGAAGATAATGTCGCAGCACTCGAAGACCTCTATATCAGTGATTTATATTATGCAGACATCTATGATAATTATGGAAATTTCTCATCCTGGGATACCAATGAAAACCAGGTGTATAGTGAATGGCTGGCAAATAAAACTGCAGATGACATCGTTGATCTCTATCCAGATGTCTTTGTTGGAAGACTTGCTTGTCGAAATAAACTTGAAGTCAAAATTATGGTGAATAAAATAATACGTTATGAACAAGAGCCATGTGATGATTCTTGGTTTAAAAAAATGGTAGTTGTTGGTGGTGATACCTATACATTTAATGATTATTATGAAGGAGAGATTGCTAATCAACAAGCATTAGACTACATGCAAGACTATGAACATGTCAAACTGTGGACTTCAGATGAATCACTAAAAAGCTGGCGAGATGTCATTAGAACTGTAACGAGAGGCTGTGGTTTTTTATTTTTCGCAGGACATGGAAGCCCTGCAGCTTGGGGAACACATGCACCATTTGATAATACTACATTTATTTATGGACTTAAATTATGGAATATGCCGTTTATGTTCAACAGAGAAAAACTACCAATATGTGTCGTTGGTGGATGTCACAATAGCATGTTTAACATTAGTTTCTTTCATCAAAGTTGGACCTATGGATTTCCTGTTCAAGAATGCTGGAGTTGGCAACTCACACGAAAAATTGGTGGAGGAGCCATAGCAACAATTGGATGCACAGGACTTGGATACGGAAAAGAAGATAAACAAGACCCCTCCCAAGGTGGAGGTGGAGATTGGCTTAATGTTTTATTTTTTAAAGAAATCGGTGAAAACCAAGTAGATATTTTAGGAAAAGCATGGGGAGATACTATAAAATCATACCTTGATGAATTTCCAATAGATTGGAATCAACAAGCATTTAACGATACCGCACTTGATGCAAAAACCGTGCAAGAATGGGTCTTACTAGGAGATCCTAGCTTAAAAATCGGGGGATATGACACCCCCAAACATATTTAATGTTATTTTTTTCGAACTGAAATTCGTGCAGTGATCTTTCCCTCACGAGCAAGCCAGCCAAGACCTGAATAACAATCCATTTTATCTATTTCTGTTTCACGGGAAATAGCATTAATATCAATTTCATTATTTCTCCCAAGAATCTCCCAGATCATTCCAGCATCTTTCCCGATCTTATTCATTAAATTTGTCTCTCCAATTTTATAGGTTCTCTTATCTTTATAAACCTTATTTTCTCTAGCAAGCCATCCAATAGCACCATAAAAATCTTCATTTCTTAAATATGCTTTTTTTTGTAGTTTTGTCTGTACTTGTGGACCTTCTCCTTCAAGAATGTTCCAAATTTTTCCTGCATTATACCCAAAAGATTTGATTACTTCACTCATCTTGTGCATCCTCCTAAGTAGGTAGTCGTGTGTAACCATTTATAATATTAAAAATATTTTGGTATTTTTAGACAAAAATAATCGATTCTTTATTTTTCGACATATTTAAAAGGAAGCTGAAGTTTTAAAGGTAGGAGGAGTAAAATTATGAAACTTAAAAAATATAATTTATTTGTTGTAGGCATGATGGTTCTTATGATGTTTTGTTTTTCAGCATCAGCAGAAACAGTAGATGATGATAACGATGATATCTTTCATGCTACATGGGATGAAACGCTATTAAAATATACTACATCTCCATCGTCTGTTGATAAACCAAGTATTGACATAACTGGAATGAGTGCTGAAGTAGATGGTACTAATCTGACAATTACATTAACTGTTGCAGAAGATGGAGAAATTGTAAATTCGTCATTAGTTGGGTACACAGTATTTTATAACACAAGTGATGCTGCATATGTAGTGATTTATTCCAGTGGTATAAGCATTGTAACATCAATATCAATTGATAATCCACTTGATTTTGGTATGGGGGAAGCTTCTGCTGAAGGAAACATTTTAACTGCAACAATTGAACTAAAAGGAGAAGAAACGTCCCCTACTGAATTCTATGCGATGTCCATGGAAACATCTGTGCCATCAACTGACCCGTCATATGCTACTGCTGAAAGGTGGCTAGATTGGGCACCTAACTCATTTATGAATATTGAATTGGCAGGTGGAGACGGAGATGGCGATGGAGACGGTGATGATGGTACATCAACGGGTACACCTGGATTTGAAACACTAGCAGTTATTGCAGCACTTGGCATTGCATTATTTATTTTTAGGAGAAGAAAATAGTTTTCTTCTTTTTCTTTTTAATTATTTCTTAACTTTTTTAAATAAAATTTCTTTTACAATATTTCCATTGAATAAAATAAAAAATGTTGATGAAATATTCAAACTTTTAAAAAAAGAACTAGACAAATATGAAATACCAGTGATTAACCGAGCAAAAAAAGACATTGACGACACTCCGTTTAACACATTGATTTCTTGTGTTTTAAGCCTGAGAACAAAAGATGAAGTAACAGAAAAAGCATCATTACGACTTCTGAAAAAATATAATACCCCAGAAAAACTTTTAACATTATCAGAAGGAGAAATAGAATCATTGATATATCCTGTTGGTTTTTATAAAACTAAAGCAAAAAGATTGAGAGAGATATCAAAATCACTGATAGAAAACTATTCAAGTGAAGTCCCCAAAGATTTCGACGAACTACTAAAATTAAAAGGAGTTGGTAGAAAAACAGCAAACATCGTAATGGTCTACGGCCACAAGAAAACCGGTTACATACCAATCGATACGCATTGCCACAGAATCCCAAACAGACTTGGTTGGATTAAAACAAAAACTCCAGAAGAAACAGAGGTTGTTTTAAAAAAAATTCTTCCAGAACAATATTGGGATGACTTTAACGATATGTTTGTAACATTTGGGCAAAAAATATGTGTTCCCATATCTCCATTTTGTAGCAAATGTCCAATCGAACACCATTGTAAAAAAATTAATGTAAAAAGGAGTAGATAAAAAAATTATTCTAACTTTCCATCTACAATAAATTTTTCAATTTCAGAAACCGAGATATGTTTCTGATCAGTCATTATATCAACTATTTTATCTTTCTCATCCCAATTCTCATAATACTTTTCTTGTATATCGTTTAGAGAGAAATCTATTCCTTTATTTTCAGCGAGTTGCTTCAATTGATTCTCCGTAAGTTCATTTAATAATTCTTTTTTGATTGACATGATATCCCATCCATATTGTAGTATTTGATACCAAATATTCATTATTTAAATGTATCATTTTCTTTTTTTCTGAAATAAAAATTTCTAGGGGATTAAAGATTTCGGGTTCTAGTATTTAAAACATACAGATTTTTTGTAGATGCCGTTACAAAATAATTAGGATGGGCATCCCATTATACTCATCTTGCTTGTAGGATATACAAGCAG
>SDBT01019526.1_pt1 | contig 10620 bp, 9 predicted proteins | sample 2277101 | NCBI WGS metagenome assembly SDBT01 (sample SAMN10404973, study PRJNA504765) | marine sediment metagenome | isolation source: marine sediment core GS10_PC15, 103 cmbsf | place: Arctic Ocean: Southern Knipovich Ridge | collected 2010
ACTGAGAAGTATATCATACTACTCATATATAAAGCTTTCTATTTATTAATTATTAGAAAGTGGTAACATTTAGATATAACTCTTTTTATCATTCCGATCCTCAAGCAAAGGAGATAAAATCAATCAACAGAAAAATTTATATAGTATCTATAACTATCTATAGGTTAATCTATAGATGAGATGGTTAAATTGAAATTGACAAGCATTCAGCTGTATGAGGAAACAAAGAAAAAACTGGAAAGTAAGAAAGCACATACTAGAGAGAGCTATGATTCGGTTATCAGAAGGATGCTGGAAAAAGAAAAAATTCCGTCTATGCAGGATATGTTTAGGCAGGGAGATAAGATTGGGGAAAAGAAAAAATATTCTACAGAAGAAATAATAAAATTGAGTCATGAAATGAGGCAAAGAGGATGACAAGATTCATAGACACTAATGTCATTGTTAAAGCCTTTACTGACAACGAGGATAAGGAAAAGTGCAGGAATATATTGTTTGAGGATTTTGTTACAAATACTTTGTGTTTGGTTGAAGCACAACACAGCATTTCAATAATAAAGAACAATAAAATTTATGCCTCAGATTGCATTAAATCTTTATTTAAAAGTAAAGGGAATATTGTACAGTTAGATAAAAATTTATTGTTTGAAAGTTTTAAGAGAATAGAGAAATACAGCCTTAATATCTTTGATTTGATTAATTATGCTACAGCCTTAATATATAATTGCCTGGAATTTGTCTCTTATGATAAACATTTTAATAATTTGGAGATAAAAAGAGCTGAGCCCTAGAAATCTTTTTAAATAAAACAAATATCCTAAAAAAAATGGAAGGAGTAATTGTAAGTTTCAGGAGTGGAAAGCACGTACAGCATAACAACCAGATGATTGTTAAGATCAATGGTGTTGATAAGAAGGAGAAAGCTAGTTCTTTAGTCGGTAAAAATGTTGTATGGAAGAGCCCTGCCGGCAAGGAAATCAAGGGCCTTGTAAGGGGAGCCCATGGCAATAAAGGCGCTTTAAGAGTTCTATTCGAGAAGGGAATGCCTGGCCAGAGTTTAGGGAATAAGGTTATGGTTGCGTAAAATGGCTGAAGAATACAAAGGGATTCCATTAGAGGAGATTTTTGGTTATTACAATGAATTAAAAGGCGATAAAGAATTAAAAAAGATCGTTGATAAACATATAGCAAAAAATCCTCCTGTTGCTTATGATGCAATACTTAATGCTTATAATGCTCAAATTTCAGAAGCTCAAGGCTCAACCAGCCCAGAAGTTACAACAGCTGGTTCTGGACTTGAAAACTTGATCAGAGGTGTTGGGAAGATTGTCACATATCCTGGAGAAATAGCATATGAATTATATAAGGGCATTTCCGATAGTTTTTCCAATAATAAGCCTCCTAAGATGGCTGAAAAACCTGCTTAAGTGTTTTGATTTTTCTCTTTAATTTATTCTGAAAACAAAAAAATTTATATATTAGGTTATACCAAATGGGATATATTCCAAATGGACTAATTCTTTAGTGAATGAAAAGATTTAAATATTAACTATTCCAAAAGGTATATATTGTTTAGATTAATATACCATTTAGTATAAAAGAATAATCAAAAGTTTTAAATAAAATTATGCTTTAGGTATATATACCGATTGGAATAAAAGTGATGTAATGAGAAAAAAGGACCTTGTAGAGAGAAAGGAGTATCTGGATTTCTTAGCTAAAGATAGGAATGTTGCTTTGCTTGGGAGGAAGAAAGCGGGCAAGACACTAATCCTCAAAAGCTATCTTGAATCGGAAAAGAATGCTGTTTACATTGATCTTGAGAAGTTAAGCCTGACTCCGGAAAAATTTTCCATTGAGTTCATTGGCAATGTTATGTTTAATTTTTTAAAAAAATCGAATTATGTTAATTTTTTAAGCATTGATTACTTAATAAAAAATTCTGCTTCTTTGGGCTGTGAAGAATGCTTTGAAATTTTAAAATCTGTAGAGAATGAATTATTGAAGATAAAGCCTAATCAAAGATTTTTGGTTGAGAGCGCTTTTAATTTTGTGGAAGTTTTTGCTGCAAAAAAGGGCAAAAAAATAATTGTTTGCTTTGATAATTTTGAGAATATACTGGACTTGAATAATTTTTCCCAGATCAAGGATATCCTTTCTTTGATTGATTTTGAAAGTGAAAATGTAAGGTTTGTTGCTGCAAGCTCTTTGATTTCCCAATTCAGGAATTTGAAAAATTTTGAAGTTATTGAATTGAAAAATTTGGACAAAAATGAGGCTTCTGTTCTTATTCAAAAATTAATTGGAAAGGTTGATAAAAAAGTTATTGATGAAATTTTTAACTTAAGCAAAGGACATCCTTTTGTCCTGAAGAGTGTCGCTTTGAGGTTTAAAGAAGTTAAAGATGTCAGGAAAGCGTTTTTGGTTGAATTGTTATGCAAAGATTCTTTTGTCTATGATTATTGCAAGGAAAGCCTGAATTTTTACCTTAATCTTGCCCGAGGACAGTCTTTGCTTAGAGATATCCTGAAGGTTGTTTCCCGAGAAGAGTTGAGGCTGAGTGAAGTTGCTCGGGGGATTTACAGGAGCGCTCCAATCACAAAGGCAATGATTGAAAGGCTTGTTTTGGTTGATTTGATTTCTAAAAAAGATTCGAGGTTTGTGTTTAATGATAAGATTTTGCAGCTGTGGCTGAAATTAACATCTGAAGGTTATGATTTTGAGTATATTCCTGAAGATAAGGTTTTGGAGGAAATTAAGTTATGAAAAATAAAAAACTAGGGCTAATAATTGTATTTTTGTCTTTAATAGTTTTACTTAGCTCTGTTGCTTATGCCCAGTTAGGCGGAATAACGAGGTCTCCAATAGCTTTCTTTTTAATCAATCTGATTGTAATTGCATTCGTTTTGTTTATCCTGCAATCTTTCCTGTTAGGTGAAAAAACAACAGCAGGACAAAGAGTGTTTGTTATCATTGGAATTTTGATGGTATCTGTTGTGGTCGCTTTCATCTATGGGAGGTCTGGTTATATCTGGAAAATTGTTGATCCGACTGGCAAATTTTTCACAATTTATGTTTTGGTAAACACAGTTGTATTGTCTGCTTTCCTTTACTTTTTGCTTCAATTCGCACCTATAGGGGATAAATTCAAGGCCGGACCAGAAAAAGTTGGAGCAATAATCATGATCCTTATCCTTTCTGCAGTTTTATGTGCAGACTTTTCAAGGGATGAGCAAGGAAATGGGCAATTTATCTGGCAGACAGAAACAGTGAAAAAGTTTATGGGTTATTTATTTGGCGAAACAGGCATATTAACCGCAAATGACAACAGAATCTTTATTTTTATTACAGCCACAATCTTATTAACATGGATCTTTAATATGTTCATTACAGGCGAAGGCGGCCCTGGCACCAAATTAAACTTCTATCTTGCATTGATCCTTGCCGCGAATATGGCCAGCGGTCTGAAACCTACAAGCTTATCGACTTTATTTTCAATTGGCAAATGGGTTTTGGCAATTGCAATTTTCAAGGGCATACATAGCCAGTTAAGCGCACTTGGAAAATATCAATTACCAGCTTCAGCGGCTATTGCATACTTCATTTCCAGTTCAGTATACAGTGTAATAATTAAATCTCAAACTGTTGCAGAAGCTGTTGGGCTTGAAGAGGTTGGCACTGTCCAGCAAGCGGGCTTTGGGTCAACTTGGGTTATAGCAATAATAATTTTCATTGTGTTTTGGTTTTTTTCAAAAGAGAAGGAAGAGGGTAAAAAAGGAGTGATGGATGAAATTTTGAGAGATGGTCTGAAGCTTTCTGAAGCAAAGTTTAAGAAATTTCTCAGAACAATAGGAATTCGAGGCCTTAATCTTATAACTCAGCATTCTGAACTAAGAGATTCGACACCGGCTGGAGAGGTTCCATATATCTTGAGGGATTTGAGAGTTGAATTAGAAGTATTGATGAACTATATGTTAAGGTTGGAGGTATTTGCTGGAAAAGAGAGTGCTGTTAGAGATGGAGCAGTCAAAGCTGCGGAAATACAAAGGATATTTAGGGACATGCATCCGGACGACGTACCAAGGAGTATACACAATTATAAAATAGGCCCAGACGTAATTTTAGAAGATAATAAGTTTAAGTTAAAGGGTGGTGGTAATCCTGGATGGAGTAAAAGTTATTATCTAATCTGCAGACTCATGAATGAATTTAATGATGATTTGAATAGGACATCGTTTGATAGTGCAGTTGTGAATGAAAAGGAACAGCTTGAATCTGCAATAAACACATTACATGGGGATGCAGAAAAACCAGGTACTTTTGAAAATAGCAGGGCAGCTATGGAAAATATTTGCTGGCCGAAGTTCTGGGGCCATATTAAAAGGTTTGGCGCTAAACATCTTATTAGAAGCTTATATCATGAAATGATAGGCCAATATCTCCTTTATGGATCTTATGAGCACCTATATTCTTTTGCAAAACCTGAAGCAAAATTTGATCTATATACATGGGAGCTACGTAAAAACGAAGAAACTGGAAAGCCTAAAACAGACGTTGTAGAAAGAGAAATAGATATAGCTGAAAAACCGGCATATGAGGGGGAGGGGGTTATTGGATATGAATCTGGTGACAAGCCCCATGAAGTCAATATGGAAGGATATGTACTTAAAGATATAAATGAAATAAAAATTGAATATAAAGAAATTGAAGATAAAGGGGGCTTCTTAGGAGAATATATAAGAAGAGTTAAAAGAGAAGATAGACACATCATTCATCCGTTCCATAAATTAGTTGAATTGTTGGATCTTGAGTGGATATATTTTGTAGATGATTTTAGAGATGGGAGATTCCATCATCTTAGCAGAAGTGTTACTGATTATTCTGAATTACACAGCAAGAGAATATTCAATTATTCTGGTGTAAAATGGACCGGCAGACCTGGAAAGTCAAGGCCGGCTTTTGACCGGGAAGCGTTGAAGGACCCTGGAAAATTTGCTTATTGGGGGAGGAAGTATTATTTTGATACTGGGGAGGATTCCATTGGAAGAGACAAGGAAAACCCTTACCCTGGGATTTCTTCAGTAGGTATTTGCAGCTATGTATCAGATTTAGTTGAGAAAATGGTGAAAGAGGTTAACATAAGAGACGAGCATCTCAGAAGGTATGTTTGGGAAACTGGAAAAGAGGCTGTAAAAGAAAGGGATGAAAAAGGAGTAATAAGTGTAAAGCGACCAGAATTTTTCTCACGAGTCCCAAAACCTACAAAAGAGGGAGAATAAATGGAAGAAATGAGTAAAGAGGAAATTGAAAATAAATCCAGAAAAGTTCGAGAAATGTTCGGAGTAGTTGAAGGATTAATTGGTAGAGCTGCAGAAAGGGACAAAATAAGATTAGAGGCAAGAGGGAAAATATTGGACAAAGAAAAGGCTATTTTGAATTTAGGAGATTTCCGATTGGGCAACTTAATCAGGAGGGAACATCAAAAATCTGGAGGAGACAGCAGAAGATTTATTGGAAACCTGAAATTAAGGGTTAATGAAATTGGAGAATATGACCAAGGATTGGCAGGATCTGTTATGAGAATTCAGTTCAATGAAGATGAAATAAATTATCTTTCTATGCTTCATGGCCATTTAACTAATTATAATGAAAATCAATTAAGATTTTACTTCACAAGTCAAGGTACAAAACTTGTAATTGCGTTAAGGGATTATAATGAAAATGATGCTGCAAGAATAGTGGAAGAAATCATGTATTTGGAAAGGTATTTGTTAGAGGTTTTCAAATGGCAAGAATTAACATCAACACAAAGAATCCAATACTTTACTGAAAGATTATTATTTTATATTAAAGGTCACCAAGATGCTTCTTCAGGGATTGATTATAGAGGCATTTTAACATACTTTAAAGATAAAAAATTAATGAAGGCTATTCTAGAAAGTGATGAATTGAAGAGGCCATTGACTTATGCCAGATTACGAAGTATATTTTCTTCGTTATTAGCTAAAGCTAGCAAAGGAATTCGTGAAGAGGATTGGGGAGATTTTGAAGATTTCTGGAAGCACCGTAGAAAATATGAAAGATTAATTGAAAGGCTTGGTTATGTAGGGTTTGGTGAGTCATTGAAAAAAGAAGTGAAGCATATTAAACAAGACCCTCAAACATGGATTAGTCAATTTCAAGATGATATCAAAACTATAGATAACCCTAATTATATCAATAACAGGATTGTGATTCCTGCTTCAAGAGAGCTTATTGGTTTATTTGAAAGAAGAATTCTTGAATTAATATCTGAGTTAGAAAAAAAATTAGCTGGCAGAGTCGAGGAATTGCAAAGAAGACCCGATGAATTCTCTAAATCAATAATTAAAAATATAAATTTAAGAGAAAGAAAGACAAGAAGGAACTTGAACAGGATAAGAAAAAACTTTGAAAAAAGAGAAAGAAGAATAGTTGCTGCGATGGTGGAACTTGTTTTGCAAAAAGAGAGGATGTATGAAACATTCAATTTTTCCGGAACCATGGATTACTTTAAGCGATGGGGAGATTATTCAGAAAAAGCTGCTTCATTGAATTTACAATTATCTACTGGATTGAATGGATATCGGTTAGCTAACTATGGCATACCTGTAATGCTTTTATCAGCACTGAGTACCCTGTCACATTCATTGGAAATGCAGGATAAAGGAGTTGAAAAGCTTTCACAAAATTTACTTGATGCAAATGTTGATGATATTAAATCTGAAATCATTAAATCAGTTGAAAAGATAGATAATATGCAAAACGGCCTGGATGAATTCCTATCTAAGATAGGAATATGGAGGAGAAATGCTGAAAGAAAAGTTGGTTGAAATGGAGGTTAAAATTAATGGCAAAAGACAGTTCTTCGGGTAGATTGGAAAACGCATGGATAAGAAGCACTAATGTGGTAAAGGGAGGTATAAATAAAGTTACAGGTAGAACAATATTTCATTATAAATTAGTTCCTGAAAGAGATTTAACTGCAGCCCAAGTTTACAAAAAATTAGATAAAGAAATCGGGTTCACAGAGGTTAAGGGTCTTATTGAAGAACTAGATCAAACTGAGAAAAAAACTGTTTCTTTAGGCAGTGTAAAAGCTGAGGTTGAACAAATTTATTTCAGATTAGGGCCCTATACAAATCAAGATCTTTTAGATTTTGAGCTTAAACTGTTTATACACGGAACAACACATTTTGATGACGAAAAAATTGGTGATCGCATAGATTTTGATTATATAAATGGGATTAAAGAAGAGAATAAGAAGATTGAAGAAAAGAATAAGAAGCTTAAAGAAAAGGGTAAGCCTGAAGAAAAGAGGAAAGACTTTTACATGGGAGGGTTTAAAAATCCTAGGGCAGAAGAATTTGAGATAAAGATAGAAAAAATTCCAGAAATAGATCCCATTAAAGTTTTTATCCCATTACCAGCCAGTATAGATATCCACTATCCAGAGAGATATAATCATGAATTACCTACATATGGCATAAACACCATTAAAGGGAGCAAACATGAATTGGCTACATACGGCTCAAGGAAAATTGAAGATTGGAAAAGACTATATGAAAGAATTCTAACCGAGGAAATTATACCTCCTTTGACCAAGAGTCTTTATGGATATTATGGTAAATCTTTTGAAAAAGCTGAAAAGAAGCTTGAGGAAAAATGTAAGCTGGAAATTGAAAAAGCAAAAGCTAAAAAAGATTTTAAGATTATCGAAGAGGAAAAAATAAGAGAAAGGGAAGAAGCGAAAGCTGATTTAAAGGAAAAAAGGAATCAAATTAAAACCAATATAAATGATAATCTAGCTATTGTATTCAAATCCTATAATCTTACTATACAATCAATTCTCTCAAAGTATGCTTCAAAGAAAGAGCTAGCATATGAAAGTTTTCTAAAAGATGAATTATTGCCATTATTTGCCCGTTTATCAAAAATCAAGAATAGTGAATTGCCTGATTTAGAACCTCAGAAAGTTAAACATAAACATACTTACAAGATAATTAAGGTGACAAGATTTGTTTATGATGAAATTAATAAGATTTCAAGACTAGAATTTTTTAAAGATAAATATAAGGGTTTTGGAATAGAAGGAGAGATTGAACCTGGATTAGATGAGAATGGATGGCCATTAGAGGTCAGTGCAACTGTGAATGTCAATAGGAAACATGAGGTTTTGTTAGATGGGTGGATCAAAGGAAGAGGTAAACCAAGGGAAGTTCCCCCTGAATGGGTAGGAGATTGTGATTTATTGGATATTGTCTGCTGGATATTTAATCTATGGGATGAATATAGAGATGACTTGAGAGATGGTAGATACCATCCTGGAAGCTTAACTGCAATTGATTACGCAATGGCTGTTAATCCTACAGTCTGGGGGGAATGGGAAACCAAAAGATTTAATCTTGAAGAATCGAAGAAATTTCAAAAATACGTAATGAAAAATAAAGACGGAACTAAAATCGAAGACAAAAGAAAACCCTCAAATCTAAGTCCAGCATTTGACATGAGAGCAATAAAAAAAATCAATGACTGGAAGCATTGTGGAAAGAAAAGATATTATGGGCTTCTTAGTCATTTAGAAGCGGTTTGTGATGAAGAATATAATGATGAACGTATGATAAGCACCAGGGGCGTATGTTTGTATTTTGTTGAAAGGGTTACCAGAGAAATGAAGGATATTAACCAAGCAAGAGTTGTTCTTAAGAAAATCGGGAATTCAATAAATTGGTTTGATTATGGTCCAAGAAAATTTAATACAGATGGCCCACAGGATCCATTTGACATTCCTATTGAGGGGCTTAATAAAGAACCCGAGCCCAGTAAAGTTCCAAGTTATATTACTAAAACCGCAGATGCAATGGAAAAGGGAAAATTTGGATAATAAAAATGGCAATTAATAACAAAAATGCATTTTTGATTTTTCTATTCTTAATTATCTCTACAAATATTGTCTACGCTCAAGGCATTTCTGACGCTTTATTGAGACTGAACCATTTCTTTGAAGGTGGGGGGTACAGCGCTTACAGCACTATGATAGATTTCATGCTGTTCTTTTTGATTGGATTGAGTGCGATGATGATTGGTGTCAAGGCAATATTCCCGGACCAGATGCGGCAGGGAAAGATGATTGCGATTGTCATTGCCCTGATATTTACTGTTTCGCTGGTGAGGGCAGGTGTTTCTGTTCTGTCGTTGCTGCCTTATGTCGGCTATATTGTCTTTTTGGGCCTTGTGGTCATTGTTTATCTGATTTTGGTGGCTATGGGGATCCTGAAGGAAAAGAGGATTTTGTGTTTTTTACTGTCTTTGGTTATTGCGTTCATTATTTTTGTATTGTTAGGATGGGTATTTGATGCTGATGCTGTAAGTTTGTGGGAGGCATTCAAGGGAACAATAGATTCAATGATCAAGCCGGTAGAATGAACAATAAAAAAAGAGTGTTGATTTTTGTAATGATTTTATTAGCTTTGCTTTTAGTTGATTTTGCCAGTGCGCAAAGTGCCAGTGAATTTTTCAGGAATGGCCTGATTTCCCTTAACAATTTCTTTGTTAATGAAGCCTACAGGCCGTTCAGCAAAATTATTGATTTTGTCTTCTTTTCTTTGGTGTTTTTATCATTATTTACAATAGGGGCAAAGAATGTCTTTAAAGAGTATACAAAGCCTGTCCGGACATTGGTCATATTATTTGGATTGGTTTTGTCGTTTGTTTTTGTCATTGCAGGAATTTCAATCTCTATGCTTATACCTTATGCGCATTACCTACTTTATGCTGCTTTGTTTTTATTTTTGTATTGGCTGTTGGGCAAATTAGGGATTGAAAACAAATTCTGGAAGTTTTTACTGGCTTTGCTGATTTTGTTGTTGATAATTTTATTGGTTGCTGGGTTTCTTTCAATGTTGAGGAGGGTGCAGGTACCTGAAGTAGGAGTTCCTGACATTGGAGTGCCTGATATTGGTGTTCCTGATATAGGAGCGCCTGATGTTGGCGGAGTGAGAGGGTTTTTCGGAAGGTTAGTAGAATCGTTTTCCGGGTTATTTGGGAGAGTGGAAGGTGTTACACCAAGCACACCTTCATGGCTAAGCGATTGGTTTGCGCCTGTTGGTGAACCTACTGGTGAGCCGAGTGGAGGAGAAGAACCTGATGTTCAAACAATTATAGTGGGAGGAGGGGAAGAAGATACTGACGGGTGGAGTAATTGGTGGGGGTTATTATTATTATTATTAATTCCTGTAATTTTATTTCTGAACCGGGAAAAAATAGCTGGGATATTGGGAAGAAAAAAGGTCGGGGAGGAAGAAGGAAAGGAGGGAGAAGAAAAAAGAAGTGATTTAGAAAATCTCAAAAAATCAATTGAAGAACTTAGAGATGAAAAAGATTCAATCCTGAAGAAAATTAGAAAAATATTGAAGGAAAAATCAGAGAAGAAAGATGATATTGTAGAAGATTATTTTAAAATAATAAAAGACCTTGCGTTGTATAGGGACAAAAGATCAAAAGAATATAAAGATCTTAAAAAAGAGGAAAAAGATGTTGTAGGACTGATTGAATTAGAAGAAAAGTTAATGACTGGATTGGCATACCTGAAACGCTTTGAAG
>SDBT01019527.1_pt1 | contig 10619 bp, 11 predicted proteins | sample 2277101 | NCBI WGS metagenome assembly SDBT01 (sample SAMN10404973, study PRJNA504765) | marine sediment metagenome | isolation source: marine sediment core GS10_PC15, 103 cmbsf | place: Arctic Ocean: Southern Knipovich Ridge | collected 2010
ATTTGTGTCTATGAATAAATATTCTATTAGTTTTAATATACGTAATATTACGTATATATTAAAAAGTTATTTTAATTAGTACCATATACGTAATATTACGTATATTAAAAAGTTATTTTAATTAGAATATATATCTTTAGATATCAAATCAAAAAGTTATTTTAATTAGAATATATATCTTTAGATATCAAATCAAAAAGTTCTTTGAAACTGGCATACATTTTACTCTTTTTAATTAAAATAATAGAATCGCGTGATTTACAAACTTGTTTAATCTCTTCATCGTAAAGTTCAGTTAATTTGTTTTCACTATTGTATTCTTGATATTTTTTAGAAGTTTCTTGTTCAAGACCTCTTTCACACGAAAGAGAATAGTTAAAACTTTTCTTTCTAGATTTACTTTTACTTCTAAATCTAGGGATTTTAAGCCAAGAATCCCAAGTAGAATTAGGGAAAATTTGATTCTTGGTAATCAATTCACGATTTGACATTAATACTAATGAAAGCATAGAACTAGGGTAATAATAGTAACACTTATTACGATCTATATTAAATTCTTTTATAGATTTAATATTAGAAGTTATTAAAACAATTCTAAAATTGTGATATTCTTGATAATCTCTAAGTAGTACATTTTTTATATCAGTTACCTCTTTTGCCCCTGTTCTAGCATCTATATCTATATAAATAGTATCTTTTTTATCACCACTAGCACTTTTGTTCATATGTTGTATTAAAAGTGATCTACCGCTACACATTGGCATTAGTATAGCTTTAAATCTTATACCCAAAGCTTTTTTTTTTAATTTGAAATCAGTTGACATTTTTATAACAAAGAAAAAAAAACATATAAAAATAACTAATCTTAGTTAAAAATAAAGTTAATCAAAATAAAAAAATGGCTCAATTATTTATTGAAAAAAACGGAAAAATTACACACTTTTCATTAAATAGCCCTTATGATATTAAAAAGAGTGATTTTAATGTAATATATAATCAAGGGTTATATTATATCACTAATAATTTTAGTATGGATATGGGTACTGATACTAGAGTTATATGTAGGGAAGGAACAGTAGAATATATTATTAAAGATTCAAAAAGATGTGTTTTTGGATTTTCTAATCGGTGTAATAGTAAAATATCATCATCTTTTGTATTTTACCCTCGTTTTGAAAGTAATGAAATACCATCACAAGCTTCTGGAAGAAAAAACAAAAAGACAGAGGCGGGAACATTAGGAGCAGGCACATCAGAGGCAGGAACATTAGGAACAGTAAAAGAAAATAGATTAAATAAGAAAAAGAAATTTAATTTAGAACAACTTTTTCCTCACAGAAATTAAAAAATCATATTAAAAATATATCTTTGTTATCGAAAATTATATAGTTACCAAAAATTAAAAAAAATGTCTAACGATCCACCAATATTTGATTTTCGTCTTATATTACTTAAGTTATCAAATCTAATACCATCACATGTGTTTATTATGATATCAGATAAAATAGGAGGACCTAATAATCCTAGTAATATTCCAACTGGATCGACTCTTGATACTACACCTATAATTAAGGTATTACCGAGTAGAGGGATAAAATGGTATTCATCAGTAGATTTTAAACGTAATACTACTCTTACTGGTAATACATGGTATGATGTTATTTTTAATATAGATCCTAATTTGTCTGATAAAGTACCTTTATATCTTAACGCGACGGCTAGTGGTGATAGTGGTGTAGATAGATATACAGTAGAACAAACCGTTGGTGTATCTACTAGAACTTTTTCTGTGAAAGGATATACTATTACTGGAGATCGAGTACCTGTGACACAATTTGTACTTGATGTTAGAGAATTTATTTAAATTATATTTAATTACTTAAATAAATATATATAATTATATATATTTATAATGATATCCAAATTGCGATAGCTACTGTAAAGAATATTATTCCAGCCATAATAATATAAGCTAAAATATATGATGGTATGTTAGCTCTAAACCATCTTTGTACTGGAGGAGATAAAAGTACTAAAAATACTATGGTTACTATTATACTGGCTAATATAATAATATGATTTTTATTTTTCTTATGTTTATGTTCTAATCTATCCAAAACACTTTCTATATCGTTCCCTGGATAGAACCCTTTGTTTAATTTTTGTTCTTTAAAATCATCTCTTGGGTCTTCTTTTATTTTAGTGTCAATTTCACTAATAAATAATTCATATTTTTTGTCTGTTAATATATTGATGATTTCTTTATTTGCTTTTTTTGCTTTCTTTACCCGTCGTATAATACGTCTTTTTTTTACGGGTTTAAGACCATTACTTTTAATTTTATTTTCGCGTGAATTTTTTGAATCTTCGTCTTTAATAGTCATTTTTAAATTAAAATAAAAATACATAACAAAATGTCAAAGTTACAAAAAAAAAGAAGTCCTGATCTATCTCCAAAATCAGAACTAAATAGGATTCAAGTTTTTGGAGTATTACCATTGCCATATTATATTACTCCTATAGTATGGTATAAAGGAGATAATGAAAGTTATCTTAAAGTTTCTAATAATAAAGGAGTTTTCTTTTTTATATATTTTACACGAGAAGAAGCTAAAAAAAGTTTATATTATACATTAAACAATATAAAAATAGATATTGGCTCTAAAGAAAACTCTCCAATACTTCAATCGGTTAGAGAAGGTAATTTTAGAGTAGTGAGTAATTTGGTTATCGGTGTTATATTAGAAGGAGTTGATGGTATTTCTGTCATTCGTAGAGAAAATATAGAAGTATTAGATATATGGTATCCTTATATATTAACTAAAAATGAAAATATAAGACTTCTTCCTCATAAAAATAGATATCCATCTTATCCTATAATTAGATATAGTCTTATAAATAACAGTGAAGGATTAAATAGAGTTTATATAGCTAGTAAAAGGTTATTAACAATACATGAAAATAATTACATTAATCAATATAAAGGATTGATTGATAGATTTAATATATTAAATCGTCAATTTAATATATTAAAAAATAATACAAATTTAGCTCTACAATATCACCGTAGAGCTAAATTTTTAAAGAGTACTAATAATAAAAATGTAAGTGCTAATAGACTATTAAAAGATGAAATATATCATGAAGTAATTGATCAAACAGAGATATCACATTTAAATAATATTATGGATGAACTTAATATTGAGATAAAACATGTATCAGAAAAAATGAAAGAAATAATTAGTCTTTATTAGTAAAAAAGATTATCAATATAAAAATTAAACTATGGAAACCAAAACTTATATTCGTTTAAATATTGGTATTTTAATATCAACTATTACTGTCGTATTATTAATAATAACTTCAGGTATAATAGATAATCAAGTACGCAAAAATAATACTCCTATATGGAAAGGAGTTTCTCCAAGAATACCAGATCCAAAACATTGCGAAGTATTTGTTTCTGATACTAAATCTAATTCTACTAGTTACATTAACAATGGTACCATTGTTAATGGTACCATCGTTAATGGTACCATCTATAGCCCATTTAATAATACTGTCATTAATAACACTGAGGCTTTTCTTATAGAACGATACAATAGTTATTCATCTATAATTTTTCTATATAGTAGTATAATTCCTCTTTTCTTTTTTACTTTTGATTTAAAACAAAGATGTAATAGAAAGAAAAGAGAAGAAACTAAATATGATATGAGTATTATGGCTAGATATCCAATTTATAGTTTTATTATATTTTTAATTTCTATGGGATGGTCAATCGGTACATTTACTAATCATGCCTGTTCTTGTAAAGAAGGTCTTATAGCAGATAATATTGGGCAATGGTTAGTACTTGGATTATATCTTTTTTATTCTTTGTTTATATTTACTAACAATTATACTAAGAGTCGTACTATTCTTACATATATAGTATGGATTATATTATATGTAATATATTCAATTGTAGTTATTATATTGGCCCTAGCTAATATATCTATATTAGCCAGTAATATAATAACTCTAGTAATGATATTAGCTATTATCATCACTAATATTATAGGAATCTTTAAAAATTCCTATATTACTGGTAATAAAAAATTATTCTGGGCTTCTTTCGTCATATCAATTATAGGTATAGTCTTTGGTATTCTTGATTATCCATTGTGTAGAGTAGGTTCTTCTATTAATTTTCCAAAGGTGGGTCTACATTTTATATATCATATTATGGAAGCTATTGCTATAACATTACTTTATCTTTTTCACTGGTCATTGATAGAAGACTTTGATTATATTAAATCTATTTTAGAAGAAAATATGGCATAAATATATATATTAATATATATATTTACTCTTTCGTCTTTATTTCGTCTTCGTTTCGTCTTCGTTTCGTCTTTATTTCGTCTTCGTTTCGTCTTTATTTCGTCTTCGTTTCATCCTTATTCGTCTTTCGTCTTTTCGTTTCGTCTTTATTCGTCTTTTGTTTCGTCTTTATTCGTCTTTGTTTTGCTTTTCTTAGAAGGTTTACGAACAAAAGCGTATATGAGAGCTACTATACCAACAATACCACTAATTATACTAAGAACCGCAGCAGTATTACTAAGACTACGAGCTCCAGTTTCTTTAATATTAGTACTTTTAGCTGCTTTATCCATATCTACCGAAGCAATAGAACATAGCACTCCAACGATAAAGATTAATACTAAAGCGATGAAAAGAAAAAGTATAATACCACCACTAGTCTTTTTATCTTTCTTTTCAGTTGTTTTACCAATATATGATATAAAAATAATAACTAATATAATTAAACCTATCCATCCAGTAATAGATGCGACAGTGAGTCTACTATGTGCTATTACTAAATCACTATTACTTTTATAATCTGTTAAAGTAGTTATTCTCTGTGATGATATAGCAGTTAGAACATTAACTATCACTAGTATAATAATAATGATAAATACTAATAATAATTCTAAATATGATATCATCTTTTATTTTAATATGACAAATATCATTTTTCCATATTAAAAATGCGTTACTGGAAAAAATGTCGTTCTGAAGACGAAAAAAGTAAAAATAAGATTACTTTTTTAGGAACTGGATCTTTTGGAGATGTCTATAAATGTTTTGATGTAGCAGAAAAACGTTTTAAAACATTCTATAATTCTAAATTAGGAATAGAACCTTCATTTATAAATGAAATATCTATTACATCTAAATTAAATCATCCAAATATAGTTAATATATTAGGTATGTATATTATTAATAATAAAATATATATGTATACTAAATATGCTGAAAGTAATATACACCAAATGATAATATTAAATATGATTACTAAAGATAATTTATTATATCTAATACATCAAATTGTCTCTGGTATATATTATCTTCATTCTGTAAAAGTTACTCATAACGATATAAAACCAGAAAATATACTTGTATATTATATTGATAATAAAGAAATAGTAAGAATTGCAGATTTTGGCCTTAGTAAATATGTCAATTCTATAGATACTATGTTAGAAATTGACAATATGATGTATAATCCACCAGAATTAATTATCATTGAAGATCCCAATGTATTTACTACTGATATGTGGCAATTAGGAATAACTATATTAGAGATGAAAACTGGTAATAATCCTTTTGATATAGAGATTAGAGATCCAAGAGATATTAAATATAATTTAGCTAATAAAATGTTTGATGTATTAGGACAACCCCCAGATTATATGATAGATTTAATTGAAGATATAGATCTATTAGAAGAAATAGATCTTCGTGATTCAGAAGAATGGATATCAGAAGTTATAAATAAAGAAATACTAGAAGACGTTTATAATATTATAGATAATCTTTTAGTTTGGGATCCAGACAATCGTTTTACTATATCACAATTAATAAAACTACCATATTTTAATCTTTTATCTATGCCTAAAATAATATTAAGATTGCCGTTAGGTATATATCCTAATTATAAAATAATAAATAATAGAGTAAAAAATATACTAAAGGCCTCCAACGTAATAACTCTTTCTCCTAGTTATTATTTAGGAATTAGACTTTATGATCTATATTTAGCGGCTAATAATGAAACTAACGAAGAAGGTAACGTGAGTGACGAAGAGAGTAACGTGAGTGACGACGAGGACGACGCTAGTGATAAGGGGGATATATCAATAACACTTATATGTTTTCATATAGCTGCTCTCATGTTTGAACCTTCTCATGATAGTTGGAAAAGAGTTAAAAAAATAAAGAAAATAAAGAAATTAGTCTGGATGTCAAAAATAACTACTATACTAAAAAAATTAGAATATCCAGACTTGATAACTGAAGGGGATATTTTATATACTCAATATGATTTAAAAAATATATATCTATTATCAACATTAAGAGTAAGTTTATGGATACTATCTTGTGTATATTTAGATCTAAATCTTATACGTAAAATAACAGAAAATAAATTGTTATTAATTATCGTATTAGCGGCTAACATAACACATGATTGGATAACTATCCAAAGAATTATAGATGTTATACCATGGGATATGATGGAAGAAGTGCTATTTATTACTAGAAAACATGGTAGAGATACTAAATATCATAATAATTTAGCAGATGAAATATATCAAAGATACGATGTATCAGTAATGTCGTCAGTAAAAACCCTCACTTTAATATCAATAAAGAAATGGATATTACGTATAAAGAAAAATATTAAGATACTCTCCAAATGGGAATTTAATGATTTTGAAGATTATCTCACTGATTTAAATTTCCACCAAGATAAGATAATTAAAATATGGAATACACATCAAGATAGAGAACTTAGTTATGAGATATTCTATTTTTAAAATAGTTATTAGTATATTAAAAATATGTATATATACATATTTTATTACAACCATATTACTTATATATATATTTTATTACAACCATATTACTTATACATATTTTATTACAACCATATTACTTATATATATTTTATTACAACAATATTTCTAAATTCTATTGGTATATTAATTATAATATTTTTGGATTTAATAAAATCTTTAAGCAGTTGGACTACTTCAAAGTGCTCTTGGTCTGAAGCCATTTCAATGGCTTTACTAATCCAGGGAAGATGCTTTAACTCATTTGAATCATAATTAATACGAGAGTCTTTAAGTAACACGTTAACTACTTCTAAGTGTCCATTTTTTGCAGCTAATTTAACAGCACAGTTATAAAAAGTTTCAGGGCTAACTCTTTCATCTAAAAGTAAAAGTTTAACTATTTTTAAGAATCCTTTTTCTGAAGCTAGTTTGATTGCATCATTAGAATCTGTTCTTGGATCATAATGAGTATGATCTAAGTAATATTTAACCAAATCATGATTTTCATCTTTGATAGCTTGTGTAACCAATTTATTAATCTGAGCAATTTCAGTAGACATGATTTTATAAATTAGTATAATGATTTTTTTTCAGAAAAAATATATCAAATTCATTTTTAGAAAATATACCAAAAGTAAATATATAAATAAAAATATAAATAAAAACATTATATATTCGATATTTTTTTTAAGTTTACTGTGTTAAACTATAATTTCGAGATTCCATAATGATAATGAAAAATGAAATTATATTATAACTCATAATAAAAATCTTCTAATCTTTTCTAAAAAATTCTAATTATGTTTAACCTAAGATACGATGATCCAGATTCTGATATAGGATCCCAATCTGGATCTAATTCTAGTGATTGATAAATATCAATATATCTAATATATAATTTAAATTATATATTATTTTTAAAACTGCTAGTAGTAAATTGGTCTAAATAATTAAGAAAAATATAAAAAACGAATTTAATATATATTTTTAATATAAAAAATATATCATTATATAAACATTTTATAAAATGTCTACTCATATTAATAAACAAAAGTTATTCAAATCTACACATTATAAAACAATGACTACTCTATTTCTTTTTTATATTACGACCCAAGGGCAAGAATACGGTGTACTTGTTGGTCCATTTAAAGAAAAATATGCACATTTCAGAGAGAAGTATCTTGGAGTCGGTAGAATATATGAATGGATCCATTTCAAATATAATCTGTTAGTTGGTGGTGGATGGATCTTTCCAATGGAAAAACTAAATGAAATCAAGGCAACTCTAACAAAAGAGAAGATTACTTTTACTGAAGAAGTTTTTGATAAGAATATTAGAATACAACGAAGAAAAAAACAACGTCGTGACTATGCAAGGAAGTATCGTGTAAAGAAACTCCAAGCTGCTAAAATCTTAAATATACCTTTATTACCTAAATATAAAGAATTTTCAGTAGCGATTTAGAAATTAGAATATATTTAATAATTAAATATATATATTATTATTTTATCATATTAGACGTAACAAATATAAACTAATTTTGAATCCTTCTCGTTGGGATATAAATATTTCAATTATCAGCATTTATATTGATCACTTCGTCACCTGAAATACTATCTATTGGTATTCCACCATTATGAACAACAATTTTAGTTTTTCTTTTTTTACTACATGCAAAACAGCTAGCCATACCTTTAATTGATAAAATCAAAACAATAATTAAAATACAATAGAATAACCAATCGTTTATTGTGAAAAATCCCATATTTTTCAATATAGTATCAATCATAAAATTATCTTCTACATATATAATGACATACATTTTAATTATTTTTATTTGATAATTATTTCTTTAAATTTTATTATTATCTTCTAAAAAAAGTTCATTTTTTTAATTAAAAATATATATATACATTAAAATGTATACTTTTGAATATATACGAAAATCATTTGAAAATGTTAAAACGATTTCTTGGGACGAATTTAATAGAAATCAAAAAGAAAATGAAGGTAGTAAAGTCATATTAAAACAAGAAGATTTTAATACCGGCACTCTTAGAATAAAATCTTCTTGTTTTTTAATATTAAAAGAAAATATCTCTTTTAATCCTAATCGCGGTTTTAAGCCTATGGGAAAGAATTGGCTTCCAACTGAAACACAAATAAAAACCGATTACGATAGACATGCATATCGTTTAGGATTTTTCGCTGCTATTACTATAGAAACAACAAGAGTAATATTAGATTTAAATAATTTTACTATAAAACAATCACAAGAACATCGTCTTATGCAGAGATTTTTTGCTGTTATTGAATTAGCAGATCAACCATTTCTTCCTTTAACAGGACCTAGTAATTTCGGTGATTCATTAGATTCAGCTAATAAAGTGATTATTTGCAATGGTACTATTGGTCTTTCTTCACATCATGGAGTACATGGTAATAATAATACTGATATTTTATTTCAGTCATTAACCTTTCAAAACTATGAAGTGGCAGCTATATCTATGAATGGCGCTGTTGAGGTAGTAGTTAAAAATGTTAAACTTTTAGGGAATGATACTAACGTGCCAGTTTTAGGTACATTTTCATCTCTTAGATTTCTTGATCAATTTGCTATTAAAACTTTAAAATGTATAGACAGCAGAGAATTAAGAGACAAATTAAGAATAAGTAGATTAGTACAAAGACAGATACATTCATTGATTATTAGAAAAGGAAAAAAACTTAAACATATTACTTGTGATCTATATAATGATATTGTAGAGTGTTTCATTAATAAAGATAAATTAACTGATGGAAATTCATACGGTTTACTTTTTAATAAACCTAGTGTAGCTGTAAATGAATTCAGTGAAAATATAGAAGAGTATAAATCTAAAAATATCACTATAATTAATGTAGAAATACATAATACTACTGCTAAAATTAAAGAAATAGTAGTACTTAATCATATAATTGATGGTAAATTAAAACCAATAGTAGATACTGCTGGAAGTGTTCTTCAAATTGATAAAATAACTAATAACGATGGATGTTACAAGTATAATATTATCTCTGATTATAAATTAACATTATCAAAAATAGTTAGAGAATTACCAATAGAACAACAAAAACATTATGGTACACTCTACATTCCAGAAGAATTATATCATTGGAGTAGGAGTAATCTGCCTTTATCTGAGTTTTTAGGTGAAAATTATACTAGAACTAGAAACTCTGATACAATGAATCATATGAATAAAGGAGTTAATGCTATTAGAGTGGATGGAGTAGACCGTTTAAATATTCATGATTTAATAATTAAAAATACTACTAATCGTGGGGAACATGGTATCTATGATGTTAAATATCATGGTGCTGCTGACGGTGGACATTTTAAACAAAGTGGTATTGAACCTAATTTAGGATATATGGGAGCTGATGTTAGAGCGATAGGATTATTTTCAGTAAGTAATTTTCATTTAACTGATATATTAATAGAAAACACTATTAGTTATTATGGAAAAAGCATTGGAATAGATGTACAAGGGGTATCTAAAGGTATTAATTCTTTATCTAAAGTAGAGGTAAATGATATACTAGCTTCATCTGACCATAGTAATAATACCAATAAACCATTTTCATGTGGTATCAGAGTTGGACGTAATGTAAAGACTGAATTAATTGATACTAAAGTTGATAATAAAAAAGGTGACGAAAAAGATCAAACTGGTGCTTACTATATCATAGAT
>SDBT01019528.1_pt1 | contig 10618 bp, 9 predicted proteins | sample 2277101 | NCBI WGS metagenome assembly SDBT01 (sample SAMN10404973, study PRJNA504765) | marine sediment metagenome | isolation source: marine sediment core GS10_PC15, 103 cmbsf | place: Arctic Ocean: Southern Knipovich Ridge | collected 2010
CGAACTGAGTAATGAATATATAGGCTTTGTAAGTAGGGTAGAGGCTAACAAAGACTCCGCTATTATCGTTGCTGAAAAAAGCGATTCTACACAAGAACGTATAGACGCGTTGAAACTGGCTATCAAAGAGGCTAAGACTCCACTTGAAGCCGAGCGTTTTGAAGATCGATTATCTAAACTAGAGGGTGGTATTGCAGTTATTAGCGTAGGCGCCGCTAGTGCAGTAGAGGCTAAGGAAAAGCTAGAGCGTGTAAAAGACGCTATCGGGGCTACAAAGGCCGCAGTGCAAGAGGGAATAGTACCTGGAGGCGGTGTAGCGCTTGTGCAGGCATCTGCAGCACTCAGTGAGTACGCCACGCTTCAGTTTGGCACAAATAAGGTAACCAAAGACGAACTCTTAGGTATGGAGATAGTCGCTCACGCTCTAGAGCGTCCACTATGGCACATAGCTAGTAATGCCGGTAAGAAAGCGGACCACATCTTGGAAATGGTAAAACAGTATGATACCGGTACTGGCTACGAGGTAGTGAAGGATGAGTACGGAGATATGGTAGAGCTAGGTGTAATAGATCCCGTAAAGGTTACTCGTCACGCAGTTATTCACGGTTGCTCAGTAGCTCAGATGATACTTACGACTGAGTGTGTGATTGTAGAAATAGAAGAAGAGTCAGATAAGTTGGGAGGTGAATAATTATGATTGAAGAAAACACAAAATTAAAAAATGCGGAGATACCAGAAACGGGAGGACCAGTTAATGCACCGCAAAACTTACCACCTAGTGGCACAATAGAGGAACCTATAGGATCTACAGTGTCCGATGAACCTATGAATACCAACTCAGGTTCAGAAATGGAACCACCAACACCAGAAAAACCACCGAAAGAAGAAGATAGTAAAATCGAAGAAGCCTATAATGCGATTGAGTATGCTTTAATGACAATGGAATCCGAGGTTACAATACTTGAAAAAAAGTTAGAACCCGTATTAAAACATGTTCCTGACGAAGTGGCGCCTGGTAAAAATGCGGATGCGACAGTGCCGACAGATTCTCCCTTTTCAGTTGGATTGAGAACATTACACCGACGTGTTTCAAATCTGGCCCAAGAATTGCATGTATTAAACGACCGTTGCGAACTCTAATATGGAAGAAGCAGAAAAACAAGACCGCAGGATAGAGTGTGTTGAATGCCCTGCGGTATTTGTTTTCACTGCAGGGGAACAGGTTTATTACGAAAAGAGAGAATTACACAAACCGAAAAGATGCGGTAAGTGCCGCATTAAAAAACGTGACCGGATGATTAGAACTGACTAGAAGAGTGACGGTTTACCGGACTTATATAGATATTTCTCAAACCCTCTAAGCATTGCAATTACCGTTTGAAGCGTTATAAGTTCTAACGTCATACCCTCAGTCTGTAAAGCTACTATCAACACTGGAATAGCTGCAATCAATTCAATCCTTAAGAACTCTTTTATCGCTTCTCGTACTGGTTTTGATATAGACATATTATCCACCTCCTAAACGGAAAAGTATTAAAGCGACTGCTACAGATGAAATTATCGCTGATAAAATACCCATTATATTATCTTTAACCCACGCCGTAGTCTTATTTTTGGTTTTATCAACTAAAATATAGTCTTCCACTTCTCGAAGCCGGCCCTTAGTTCTTGCTACTGTACCGTTCATATCATCTAGGCGGTGATTAATACCGTCAACCTTCTGCTCAATAACTGCTAACTGTGCCTGCTCTTCTACTGTCATGGCTACAAGAACTTATCGATGGCTTCGTTTAAGGATTCCCTAGCCTTAATCATTGAGTTAACTATTATGTGTTTCTCATCCATTGATAGCTTCGGTTCATCTAAACAGGTTTGTAGTTCTTCGTCCTTATCTACCTTAGCTTTTTCCTCCTCAATCATTCTGTCCTTGTAATGATCCCTTTGCTGAGTAACCTTACCATTCTCTTTAGTTATATTCTTTACAGTATCAAGTATGCAATCAAAATTACCGGTTTTATTTATACCTAGCGCGTCCTCTAGTCGTTCAATTTGCTCGTCAGTCATATCGTTACTATCCCATAAAATCTTCATCGGGTCTATCCAGTTATCACCATCCCATATATCCCAGTGTAAGTGCGGTGCGGTTGTAAGTAGCCCGGTGTTGCCAGAGTAGGCTATCAAAGTACCCTCCTCTACAAAGCCTGACTGTACCACAGAGTGGTTTAAATGTAAGAAACGATGCTTGGCGCCATCTATCATGAATTCTTGCCTATAGCCCCCTTGGGGACCCCAGTACTCGTCAAGAATCTCACCATACTTAGGCATGTACAGTGGTGTTGCTTTGGGGATTATAAGATCAACACCTTTATGATCGATGCCGTACCAGGTTCTATCGCCCTGCTTATATCCAAACCTATAGCTTACTTGTACTGGAAACATAGTGGAACTGGTCAGAGTTGAACTGACATGCTGATAAGTACCATTCTTCAAAAAATACTTAAACAGATTACCCATCAGTCCCGTATAGGGATGTTACGAGGCAATCGTTACCCCCTCGTCCTTACGAACGAAGCATCCCGTGCCGCAAAGGCATCTATATTATACACTACTCCTCATTTCTTTCGGCATTCTTAGCAGCTTTCGCTTTCTCTCGCTTCACATTCAAATCTTTCAAGTATTCTTCTATTTGCTCTCTAGCTTCTACTCGCGCCATGTTACTTATAACACTAACCGAGTCAGCCGAAATGTTTGGTCTCTCATCTTCTAAGCGTGCCAATAGTATGCCATCAACCTCTATATCAACTTTTATTTTCATAAACTATCACCTCCTTCATAATTTATTATAACAAAAAAAGAGGGGCGAAACGACATGCAATTAGGGTTAGTCAGTAGGAAGTTAAGAGTAGAAGTTGATCACCTCGTTTCTTTGGTTCCTAGTGTGACATTTTATATGCGTTTGTCGTTTGCCCCTGGGTGTAGAAAGAACGGTGGAAAGGTAGCGAAGTTAGTGCCATTATGCTTCAATTCCAGTCGCTTCGCTACGGCAGTTCTCCACCTGTTTGCACGAAGGGCAGATACAGAAGATAGCGTCTTGTGCTGGTGGTAAAGTGCTGTGAGACGCCCACGTATTATCTGGTTTGTTTGGGCTGTCATTCCAGCGACGGCATACAGAGCACTGGAAAATGGTCATTGCCTCTCTCCTTTGTATTGAACAATGTACTATGCAATATTATGCCACGTTGTTATAGTGATACAAGTGACTAAGTATTACTGGCCGGCAGACAAGTACACGAAAAGCGAGGCGACTATTGCTATAGTAATATTTATTATTGTTAATCTAGCGATACTAACAATCGGAGAGTCCAATAGAGATAACTATAATGATCCCGGTGGTTACGAGGATTCAGTGTCCGAACTACCTTAACGTGTAATCTTTGGAACCGGTGCCGTTGATAATGGTTTAACGCCGGGTCTTAACGTTTGTCTTAAGGGAGCTACTCTAGTGCGATTTATATCCTCCCAGTTACCAAATACGCCTGTATAGAATGGTTGTAGTAATCCGGGGAATGCTACTAGTCCGCCCCGACCTACTTGTTCACCTAGATAGGCATATCGTTCCGTTGCTACAGATTCGCCCACATTGCCATAGTCACCACCAGTTCTTTTTAATTCTTCACTAATAAAACTATAAACAGGATGGCTGAATAAATGTTCATCAATAGAAAGCATAATCTCATTACCCGGATCATATACTGTGTTATCCCACTGTGCATTAAAGTCATTAAAATCAAAAGCAGTACGAGTAAAGACGTCGTGTAATACTTCATGCACCATAGTATCAGTTCCCATATCCGCTAGTTTGATAGTGCTTACCTCTTCTCCGACACCTGTATAAAAACTCTTAGGCAACCGAGCTGCTATAGACTCTGGGAATTCGAACATCACATAGTCACGAACCGTATCTGGTACTCTGAACCGTTTTCTGACTTGCTGTGTTGCACCAGCGCCTTCAGGTAATACGTCCTTATCCGATACGTCTCTAATCTCTACATTAGGCAGTGAGTTTTTCTTAACTGTCTCCGTAAATGGATATCTCTCTCCCACTTCTTTGCGCACTGCCTTTTCGAATGATGTATCAAAGAATGCTGGTAGCATGTCCTTTACTTGCTGTACTACACGATCCGGTGAAAGCTTAGGCGCTTTACCAATAGTCTTACCAGGTAACTCTTGTAGGAATATATTAAACTCCTCTGTCTCCGCCGCTATAATCTCCTCCTCCGATGTTCCGTTTACTAAAGCACGTTTAATATTTAAGAACGTAGATATATCTGCATCAGTCCCCCATATCTTATTAGTAATTTCCATCGCCTTTGTTTGAGCTTGCTTTATGTTAGCTGCGCCTTCTTCCCTTTTATCTGCTGGTAACGCCGCTACCAATAACTCTGTGTCTATGTCGGCTATAGACTTACCGTTTAAATGCTCATCTAATAGTTGTCCTATCTCCGCCGGCTTAGGATCACGCTCGAAGTAATCCCTGAACATATCCGTTACTGTGTCTGCTAGTTCATCCTCATGCAGTGTATTCCCCTCAAAGTAATCACTCGTTTTAAACGTCGGTGCATTGACTAGATCGCCCGCCCTTTTATTAACGGTAGGTCTACGCATAGCAGCCTCTATAGTTTGGTCGTCCTGTATTTCTAGTAATTGTTTTTTAACACTCTTGGTTACAACTCCGCGATCCTCTAACCCCTGGAGATACTCATTGCGGCCCTGTAAAGTTTCGATAGCCTGTAGTCGTTTAGTTACCTCTTCTGCCCGGCGACCGTTTTCTATGCCCCAGTTCTTTAATACCTTATCGTCCGGTGTTAATACCTTACCTTTTATAATTTTGTCTATCTCGCTAAAAACTTCTTCCGATAGAGTCTCTGCCATTTCGTTAGCCTCGTCCGGTGGAAGATCCTTCATCATTTCGTACAAGTCGCCGGCCTGTTCTTTAATTTCGTCCCTCGCTTCACCCGTTATTTTCTTTTCGCGTTTCTGTTGTAATATTTCCTGATACAAAGCCTCGTATTCCTCAACAGCCTCGCTTGGAGCGAAGGGGAATAAACTGTTTAGTATTTGACGTTTGCGCTCGCTTGGCTCTCCACTAGGGTCCAGGAAAGGTGAGACGTCCTGACTCAAGAATGGCAAACCTATTTTTATACGATCTAATGAAGTCTCGCTATCTCTAAATACTGGATCTAATATACGCGCTGTCCAACCCATTAAACTAGTAAGCGGTATTAACTGTCTAGGGATATTAGATTTAAAGCTTTGCAATGCACGCGGGTCTCCTGACATAGTGTCCATTAGATCGCCGAGGCCCTGCATATATGACTGGTTACTGAAGAACTGCGCCCAACCTGACAATATCTTAACTAGTTGATCTGACTTTGTATCTGTAATAGCGGAGGGATTATCTAGTGTGTAATGTTTAATAGCAGCTGATAGTGCAATCGGATAAGCTAATGGCCCGAGTTTTGTATACGGGATCCATTCATCACCAACACGCAGAGAGTATGGCTTACGTCCCGAGGCGTAGAAAAACTCCTTTTCTTCTTTACTTCTAGGAGACGACCACGTTGAGTCACCACGCATAGCTACATAACCGGATCCAGCGAATACCATTGAACCTATCATTGCCTTAGCCACCTGCTCTTGTTTTTTCATGTTGCCGGGTAGCGTAGTTAAACCAAGTGGTGAAAACTCTATGCCTTGTTTAAATATATTCATTGGTGTCATTACAAACGGCACGAACCAACTAACTACTGGCCGAGTAAACTTGTTGCCACGAATTTTTAACATAGCGGCGGTAAAGTTATCTATTGATGTGAGTAGGAATCCCTGACCAGTTTCATTGGTAATATCCAACGGTTGTCTGAACGTGTAATACGCCGCAGCTTCGGCCGATTCTTTGTCTATTAACACCTGATTGATACCACTACCTTGCATTGTTTGTCGGCGTAACAGTGCTTCACCCATACCGGCGTCTATCATCGTCCTAAAGAATACGTCGCCAGCCTCCAACACACGCGGGATAACACCGAGCCCAGGGACGCCAGTGGGTATATGCCGTATATCTAACTGAGTTATAGCCTGTTTACCCTTTATCGCATCACCGGCCCCCTTGAATGCATCACCCACACTATTGAATACACCCTTATAGAAAGCCGGAACCTCACTCATATAGGCGGCCCTGTCTGCCCCTGTAATCGATTTACCGACAAAATCTATAGTTCCGTTCGCAAGTAGGGTCCCCGGAGCCAACACGCCCGTTTGTACTGCGTTAGACATAGCATTCACAACGTGAGTCAAAGGCGATGATAGGAGGTTCATGTATCGAAAGGCATTTATTAGCTCAAATGCACCGGGTTTTACAAACTCTCTATAAAACTTAGAAGCTTGTCTAGCGTCGTCAAAGTCTACTCCCTTAGCGGCTGCTAATATATCGTCCACTTCGTGACCTAAATCAAACAGGTGTTTTACCATATCCTCACGCACGCTGAACTTTGCATCGTCGGCATGTATACCAAACGAGTTAAGCATCCGTCCGTGGTGGGAGGCCTGTGCGCTTACTACGCGTAACGATTCTAAATACTCCGGTGTTAGGGTAGGGTCATTCGCACCGTTTACTACAGCCTGTCTAGTTCGAAGCAATGCCGCCTCTAATCTTTTAGTCTCCTCCCTCGGTATAATCTTAGTAGCTAGGTCAGACATCTGCGCCGCTTCTATTATCTCATCGTGTGACATCTTCTTGCCACGGACCGATTCTAGATTATCTCTAATAGTTTCAACGGAGTCGTCCAGTTTCTTTTTAGCAACAGAGTCCAGGGCCATCCTATTTTTATTTACATTGAATGCATACTTGTCAGTGTTAGGCAGCGTACCTTTAGCTCCCTTAGTAGCTTTACCATTAAGCTTAGGGACCTTACCCAACCCCTTACCTTTAGTGATAGCTAGTGCCGCTACACCAAGCCCTGCCCTCTCCGGGTTAAACGTTACGTTCCCCTCTTCGTCTAGATCAAACCCTGCTACCGCACCAAATGCTTCTACTGGCTTTGTGCTGTCTATAGCTTTTACGCTAGTCTCAAACCATGTTACACCTTGGTCGTCTGTTACTGTCCGTAGGTCTGGTCTTATTCGTTGCAGGTATTTCTGTACGTCGCGCTCGTAGAAACGGAAGATAGGATTGTTTTTGTCTATTCTGCCAGATATATCGAATTGTTCAGATGCTTGCCTAACCTGACTTGCGAATGGGTTATCAAGAGCAGTTGGACCATCACTTCTTAAGACTCCAAGTTGTCCCTCTGGCAATAATCCCTCTGGTACGGCCTTAAACTTTCCATCGTCTAGCACCTCTGTGATTATCCATGGATTCAAATTGGCACCTTGATTAATTTCTAAACCAACTTTTAATTGATTCTCAGCTAAAGGTATTGTTCTATCAGCTATAGTAAACGCAGTATCATCCCCCAACCCCTCCACCTTCATAGCAGTTTCACCAGTAGGGAAGCGTAACGTTTTGCGGCCATCATTCGCAGCACGCTTGATCTCTTCTTTTATTACACGTTCATGCCAACGGTTACGGTAGGGTTCGAGTTGTTTCACTTCAGCAGCAGCGGTTCCTTCTGGGACTACCTTAGTATTTCCAAAACTATCAATTAGCCTTAATTCATTAGTTGTTTCATCTATTTTAGTAGCTACCCCTCGCCCAGGTAATGATGTCTCCAACCTCCCCTTCTGAAATAGGTCGCTCTGCAACTCTATAATGCGTCGTGTAGCCGCCGGAGTACCTGGAGCGTCTGCCATATCTTCTATGCGGACATGAGCGAAGTAGCCGTCAAACTTTCTATTTGGATCAGCCGCCTCACCACCGGGAACTGCTGCCGTACCTTTACCAAAATGTATATCACCAGCACTGTTCTTAATTGGGCTTTCGTAAATTCGCTCGCTGTATTCTACCACGGCACCTCTTACATCTGGACCTAAAGCAATGTTGCTGTATTGAGTATCGCGTCTAGCCCCACTAAGTGCATCGAACTCTTTTAAGTTCTCGACATTAGTAGTCGCATCCAACTGCAACAACTCTGCCTGAACCTTCTCGGAAAATTCATTGATATTTACTTTCGGTGGTAACTCGTCCAATACACGCTGTATTACTTCCTTCTCGGGCTTAGTTACTTCCGGCCGGTTAAGTAGATCAGATATAAATTGTTTGTTTACTTGGCGCCTACCTTTCAACGACTCAACCGTTTTCAATGTTAAGTCTTGAAGCCCTGCGAACTTAGCGGGTAAGCTACCGGCGAACTGTCCGGTTGTTTGTCGTAACGTAGGCCGTGCAGCGCGTGTAGTTCCAGGTGCCCCCTGTATAATAACCGGCAACTCATCCGCACCTACGTTTTGTGCCGCTATAATACGATGCCTACCGTCTAGCACTCTACCGTCGGGACTGATAACTACGGGATCTATATCAAAGTTACTTCTAATAGCTTTCTCTGCTTTTTTAACTATAGCGGGATCTACTACTTCATCATCGAACACCACACCCCTTATTAATTCGTCTACTTTACCAGTAGCTACCTGAAGGGAAGGTATGCGATCTTTAGGACCCTTCGCAAATTCTGCCTTAAGCTCATTAACTAAACGTGCTGTATTTTTTAGTACTGTCTTGCTCCACGTATTTTTAAATGCTTTAGGTAATGCTGCAACACCCGTTCTAGCTGCCCTACCACCGGGAATAATATCAATCGTTGATAAACCTAAACCCAACGCTGGACCTATTCTCTTAGCTGTCTTTTCACTAGCACCAAATGCTGTGGCCGTATTAAATCCTTCCTCTTCTTCTGTACCAATCGGTCTATCACCAAAGGCAGCCTTAGCAAACTTACCCCGTGGTAATTGTGAACTTAACCTTATATCTACTTGTTTATCAGTTTCTCTCGCCTGACCTAGTTCGTCTGCCCGGGCTTGATTGAATCCTCTAGCAGCGCCACGCTTCTCTATAAGCCTTACTCCAGACCGTAACCCTTCCTGCCCTATATCCTTAGCTAAAATACCACTCTCTCGCACAAAGTCACGTTTGCGTATACCAGTAAGCGTAGGTTTGGTTGGGACCGGTTCAAAGAAACGCTGTGTACGTTCCTTAGCTTTCTTTTTTAATCTAGACGACAGGTTAAGCTTCGGCGCCGCTGGTTTAGATTTCTGAACGGTTAGTTTACTAGTGGTCGGATCACGTTTAATGCTAACACGCGCTAAAGGCTTAGGCTTACTAAAACCAAACTTAACGTCCTCGACTAGTTCTTTCGAACCTCTCTTTAGTCGACTGAGAATTGATGAAAATCTGGGCATAGTAGCCCTCCTTATTGGCTAAACAAAAGCCCTCGTCCACCGGCTTGCGCTGGTGATCCCCCAGTAGAAGGTAATCGTTGTAAGCCTGGTACATTTCCGCCGGCTTGGAATGGAGATACTAAGCTATTGGGACCAGCTGGTTTGGAAGCACCGCTTTGCTGTTGCTGTCCGCCTTGCAAACCTTGTCCTCCACCTGCTGGCGTCCCTTGTGTTGCTAACTCAATCAGTGCCTGTAATTGGCTAGGATCAATACTAGGTTTTGCTGCTCTTACAATCCTCGTTATTTCAGTTGTCGATACCCCGCGATCTAGTAAGTCTTGTGCGCTTTCTATTATAAAGGATTGATCACTATCGCTTATGCCTGCTGATATGGTATCTAGCAACTGCGCCTGTTGGTCTAGTTCCGACTGTAATCGTATTTGGCTCTCTTGCTGTGCGTTCTGTTCCCTCTGTTGTGACTGTCCTACTTCAAGTCCGATACGATCTAGTTCTGTACCTCTGTCCCCTGTTAAGGCAGCTAGTATATTTTGTAATCTACCTTGTTCATCGCCCCGAGCTCCAGTTAGATTAAAGCCCGCAAACTCGAGCGCCTTAGATACAGGTTCGATATCCCTGCCTTCCTGTTGCACTCTAAGGTTTAACTGATTTTCTATATCTGCCAAAGAAGTGCTTAGCCCTGCTCGTTCGCGCTCTGAGCCTCTTAATATCGTACCTAGCTGCTCAGTTAGACCACCACGCTCCTTAGCTTCTATACGCCTACGTTGCGACTCTGTGGTGAACGTGCCGGCTGTTCTCTCGCCAATATCACCCTCCAACGCAGCCAATAGACCTTCAAGATCTAACCCCTACTGTGTCAGTCCTTTTAATTGAGCCTGTTGCTCCGGTATACCCGCCTCGCCTCTTAACTGAGTAAATAGATCCTCAAGGCTTTCCCGTCCACTTAATGATTCTATAACTGATCGCTGGCTAGATAAAACTGGATCAACGAATTTCTGTAATCTGCCTTCTCTTTCTTCTTCTAGTCGTCTTGTTTGTGACTCTAAAGACTCTAGACCTGAAAAACGATCAGCTATTGATCGATCTGAACTAGGTTGTTGTTCTTCGGGTCCTGGTTTAGATCCTCTAGTACCCGTGGTTCCAGGACCTCGACGTCCTACTATTTGCTGACCATTTTGAATAGTAAAAAGACTGCCAGACTCTCTATCCTTAAAGATATCGCGGCCCTTAACGT
>SDBT01019530.1_pt1 | contig 10617 bp, 10 predicted proteins | sample 2277101 | NCBI WGS metagenome assembly SDBT01 (sample SAMN10404973, study PRJNA504765) | marine sediment metagenome | isolation source: marine sediment core GS10_PC15, 103 cmbsf | place: Arctic Ocean: Southern Knipovich Ridge | collected 2010
CGATATGATCATGTCCGTGTCAATCTGAAGAAACTGCGTCAACAGTGTCAAGGAAGTGTGTATGAAATCAAATAAATTGCCGGAACCGCGTTGAAAGCACGCTTCCACCAACGGCATGACCTCTTTGTAGTTTGGAGCTTTCCTGTAGGCCGCTTCTATTTGCCGTATAATCTTTCTTGATTCATTATCAAAGCTGTCCGCCAACTGTCGGTGCGCCACGTCCAGGTAATCCGAATCTTTTTTAAGGGGAAGGGTGAACAGTTTATCTCTTCCGTTAACAAGGATTCGATTGCGATGAAACCAGCCCTTTTTCGTAAACTGTATATTATCATATACAACAAACACGTCCACCGCATTAATGAGTTGAAAATAGCCTATGTACGGCATAAAATAGGGTTGCATAATAGCAAGTTTCATGCATCGGCCCCTTTCACTGCGGCAATCAGATTAACGATCTCAACAACTTGTTCGTCAGTTAGATTTGGGTGAATCGGCAAACAAATCACTTTGAGAGCCACATCATTTGCCATTGACAAATTTTCTTTTTGTGCAGACGACAATCTCCGGTACATCGGATAACATGTAATCAATGGGTAGAAGTATCGTCGGGCGGAGATGTTATTCCTACGCAGTTTCTTGTATAGCGCATCCCTGCTGATAGGGTAATTGGTTTCTATAAAAATAGGAAAATAAGAATAATTCCTGGTCGTATCGGTAATTTCTCCAATACAGGTGATACCAGGGATGTCTGCCAGCAATTTACGATACAGCATGTCTATTGCATGTCGCCGTGAAATAACCTCGTTGATGTATTCGAGTTGAAGTATACCAAAAGCCGCTTGTATTTCACTCATCTTGCCGTTGATACCTGCCGCTATGACAGTGTCTTCACCAGCATAGCCAAAATTTTTTAGGTAATCAATACGCTGTTTAGTCTTTGCATCCGGACAGATAATTGCGCCGCCTTCAAAGGTATTGTAGACCTTGGTGGCATGAAAGCTTAGCACAGACAAATCACCATGTTTGAGTAGACTTTCGCCTTTATATGTAACACCAAAAGCATGTGCAGCGTCATAAATTACTTTCAAACCATAGGTGTCGGCAATCTGCTGGATATGCTCTACATTACATGGATTGCCATAGCAATGAATTGGCATGATTGCTGTAGTTAATGGAGTAATTGCCTCCTCAATTCGTCTTGGGTCGAGATTGAAAGTCTTGGAGTCAATGTCAACAAAAACCGGTTCGATGTTATTCCAAAGCAAAGAATGGGTGGTCGCAACGAAAGAATACGGAGTCGTAATCACTTCTCCGGTAATTCTGAGCGCTTGCAAGGCAGTAATCAGGGCAATGGTACCGTTGGTAAATAAGGACAGGTGCTCAACCCCAAGATATTCTGCCAGTACTGACTCGAGTTTCTCATGAAAAGGTCCGCTGTTAGTAAGCCATTTACTTTCCCATATCCGTTCAAGATATGGCATAAATTCTTCCAAAGGAGGCATAAAAGGTTGAGTAACATAAATTGGTTTATCGTACTTCATTTTTGTTTCTTCCTTTAAGGTTGATTCATGGTTAGAAGTGGTTTCAAAACAGAATTGTTAATGATATGAAATATTTGATTTTTTTGCAATTTTAGATTTAAATTTTATAAGGATTCATTCTGTGCTTCCAAATAAATTTTCGGCACAATTTTAAAATGATTTCATCATAAATCCTTGGGAAATGGAGATAAAAAAAACTTTTCAAAATAGTACTTTTCATGGTATGATTAAATATCAGTTTATCCTTATTTTTTTTCGTAAATATATACTTTAGATAGTTTAATAGTAACACATGATATATGTTTCTATTTGAAAATCCCATTTGTTGAAAGATTTTTACAATTATTTTTTCAGTTTTACACACTTCGGTAAAAGACATACTGTGCATATTAAAAACCAGCATTTTATGTATATTCAATGCTTGATCAAGTGAAATCGATAGCTTAGTAAGGTAATTTACATTCGATCGAATGATCTTAGTCGCTTCAGCCGTTGATTTACCCATACTATTAACCGCACCAAAACTATCCGCAGAGACCATGTATCCTGATAGCACTTCTCTGAGATTCCAAATTTTATATCCTTTTTGCAGCAGTCTCGACCATAATTCATAATCAGCAAGAACATGAAAATCGTCGTTATATCCACCTGTTTTAAGCACCGTCTGTTTGTTCATTAAAACGCTGATGTGAACTAAAGGAGAGGCATAAAATATTCTTTGCAGAATAATCGATGGTGAAGTTGGCATATGAACAATATCAATGATCTGTCCACTTTCATCATATCTGAAAGCAGATGTACCCAAAACAGAAATTTCTTTATTCTTCTCAATGAAAATCACCTGTTTTTCAAGACGGTTTAGCATGGAAACGTCCCCAGCGTCTATTCGGGCAATATATTTACCTTTTGCGATATTTAATCCTACATTTAGTGATTTTGTCTGGCCTATATTCTTTTCATTATTATATAATTTTATTCTTGGATCATTATACGAATGTATTATCTCCTTTGTCCTATCAGTACTGGCATCATTTACTATAACAAACTCAATATTTTTAAACGTCTGATTTAATGTACTTTCAACAGTCGGTTTAAGATATTTTTCACCATTATAGACTGCCATTACAACGCTAACTAAAGGGTTTGACACGTTTCGTTAACCTCGTTTAACCATTTTCTTTCAGAAAAACATTGATATTTTCGTCAGTTCGCTCACAAAAGTATTCGAGCGCATATTTTTTTGCTTCATTTATGGCTTGTAAATGGCTTTCCTCTGATAATGATTTTATTTCTTTTATCGCACTCAATAGCTGGTCAGTATCACTAACAACCAATTTTCCAGCCTTAAGGTTTTCAATGGGATCACAGGGAAGCGGAGCATCGATATTCAAATGAATTGCAGGAATTCCGTTCATCATAGCCTGAAGTCCAACGGAAGTCTGGCGATAGATTACGCAAAAGCAATTTTCAAAATCAGTTTTCAGATCTCCGATCGAAAAACTGAAATTTTCAGGTATATTATAAAGGCATTGTTCAATTAATTTGCCAACAGGTATATTTGGATGGCTCCTTATAATAAAATCGTATTCATTTAGGATTGTAGCGTTTTCCAAAAACCAGTTTAAAACAACAGCCGTTGACCATACCCCATCAAGTGCAATAAGAATTGTGGGATTCTTGCTTTTTGTGGAACATAACTTCCCAAGGTCTGGAATATTTCGCAGTGCACATGCCGTTTGAATCGATTCTTCATCATGATTGCCTGTTTCTACCATCAGCCGCTTGTTTTCAGGTCCGGTTGCAATAAAGAAATCCGGAGTTGGTCTTTTAGATTTTTCTGCTTCCGTTAGACGTATTTTTAGGTTGAGTGGATAGATAACAGCATGGCTGTAGCCGATGATCGTTCCTGAACTATTAAATTTTCTAAAAGCTTGGATACAAGCCCTTTCAAAAGCGTTCCCTTCATACGGAAATATCATCAGGGTAAACCCTTGGAACCTGCATAGTTTCTTTACTGCGCAGTAATACAATTCTGCATGGAGATTAAAAAACATTTCACGACGAGCATTCCATTGAATTAATTTTGATATTTTGCAATCGAAAAACCTAACTTGGTTAACAAGTATTTTTCGAAAGAAAACTCTGAAAGCGATGAATATTACTTCGTTCCATCTAATGAGAGATAAAGGAACAACAATGTTAGCCGCTTTGCATTCACTTAATTTTCCAACAGTTTTTTTATAATTATCGAGCGGATGACAGAGGTTGATAGCGGTTTTGCCAAACCGGTTGTAGTATTGATATAGATTGCCAAAAAATGGATCTGAAAACTCACCACATTTTATTGATTTGCTGTATATTAGAGAACATATGAGAACAGGATTGCTGCTTTTAATTTTAGGTTTTTTATACTTTGGTGATATAAACTTCTGAAAGAGAAACAAAAACAAGACGTATAGAAACTTCAGAAATAATTTAAGTTTTTGCAAGCCATAACAAAGCTGATACGGAAGTCGAACGGATGGATTTCTGATTGTTTTCCAACCGCTCTTTCTTCCCCATTCTTCGCATAGATCTTCTTCTTGCAGGCTGGAGCAAACTATCACGATTGTAAGGGAATCATTATTTATCTTCGATAATGTGTATAAAATGAGGAGCAAATAAGTAAAAGAACGTTCCCACTCCTGCATTTTTGAAGAAATTGCATTCCGCCAGAATGGATGATAATCGTCAAAAGGCTTTATTGCACTATCCCACAATCGATCAAATTCAATAAAGAAACGTTCAGATTCAGTTTTTGATAATTTGGGAAGATAATATCTCCGAATTCCCAACCGCTTTGCTACATTTAACTCCTTTGTCTTAAGTGGACGGGTTGAAAGCAAATGTAATGGGGAATGAAATTCTATTAATTTCTTAAGTCTTAAACGATTCGTGATTATAAGATTCAATGTTTATATAAGATTACGTTAAATTCGTGATCCAATTATTCTGGCCGGCAATCCTCCAACAATTTCAAAATCCCCAACATCTTTAGTCACAACGGCTCCGGCAGCCACAATTGCATCTTTGCCGATCGTAACATCAGGTAGTATCACTGCATTGGCACCGATCCAGACACCAGTTTTAATCATGATTATACCTTTATGGTGGCCCTGCTCCCTTATGGGAACTCCTTTTTTTTCATAACGATGGCCGCTTGCCCGCATCACCACATTTGGTCCAACCAATACCTTATCTTCAATAATAATTGTTCCTCTGACATCTGCATTAATCATGACATTACGATTGAAAGAGACATCGTTGCCAATACGGATACTCGATTCATTAGTCATGGATTCTGCATAGATACTGTTTAGCTCTCCAAATCCAATATTATTTCCGAGTTCAATGTTTATCCAGCCTTTAAAAGAAACAGCTTGTGATATGGATATGTTTTTTCCACAGGATTTAAAACGCCGTCTGTACGCTATATATCTAAGATAATTTCCTGTGTTACCCGGACAATAGATTAAAATGGCATCAAAAAAAGCTACAACCTCTTTTATAATAAGATGTGACATTTTCATCTATTTATTCTTTATTAAAAAAGCTTGCCCGGAAGGCAAAGAGAGAAAAAATGGAGAATTGAATTTCAAAAGACATTCATCAACCGCCTTTTTAGCGCCGGGAAACTGAAGGCATCCGTAATCATCGAACACCATAATTCCACCCTGAGTGAGACGGGGATAAAAAAAATTAAATGAATCGAAAATTGGCTGATAAAGATCAACATCGATATGAACAAAAGAAAATGTCTTGTCTTTCACAAGATAAAATTTTTCAGGTATCCATCCTTTATAATATTTAATAAAGTTAAATTTCTTTAAATTGCTTTTTACTTCTTCTATTGAACAAGCGAATTGTTTCTTTAATTCTTCAGTTGATCTTTTTTCTCTTTTATATCTGTCTTCGAGTTGAATATCAGATAAACCTTCAAAGGAGTCGAATATATGAAATTCGGCCTGAGCATTCTGGTTGTTAATATATGATGCAATTTGATATGAAGATAAGCCTCTCCAACATCCAGCCTCACATACATCACCTGTAGACAAATCAACATTAGCTATCAGATAATTCAAGACATAATGTCTTTGTCGTCTTAATGAGTTGTCAGTTGAAGCCATTTGGGTATTTAGCTGAGCTTCTTCATAACGGTTATTGAACAGCGGGTCGGTTTGGTATATGGTTTCAAAGATGTTTTTTTTGCGGATTTCATATCCAAAGTGCTCAATGATCTTTTTTATCAACTGTTTCATACCTACCTGCAAATTTTTAAAATTAATTAAAAGCTATCTTTTTTCAAGAATAGCGATCAAAGTATCACAATACCAACTCTTTTTTAGTTGTTCTTTATATAATGCATCAAAACCATGCCCAAAGATATCAGTGAAACGTCCTAATCCGCCCGGTTTTCCTTCAAGCATCCAGGTTATATGATTTGAAAGATCATATCTTTGCTCTGGAAAGAGTTGAAATTTAAGCCCTGTTTTGCCGAGCAGCGCTGTTAAGCTTTCTTTGTTGAAATACCAGTGGTGAGCCACTGACCAGTAGAATTTTTCAAAAGCAGGTACTTTGTACAGCTCAATCAAGGGATCGGTTGCACATGGCACTTCAAAAATCATCTTTCCGTTTTCATTTAACATCTTCGTGTATGATTGGATAAATTCCAGAGGTTCTCTGATATGTTCCAGGACATAGTAATGAATGATAATGTCGAATTTCTGTTTAATATCTTTATTAAGATCCAAAAGATTTTTATATACTGATATGCTTTTTGCTTTCACATATTCAATGAAGCTTTCGGATGGATCAATTCCATATACATCCGTTCCTTTCTCTTTCAAAGCGCTGAGCATAAATCCTGATGAGCAACCGACTTCAAGTATTTTCTGCCCTTTGGAAATATAATTTTCCAGCATGCGCATACGTCTTTTCATTTCGACCCGATTTGACTGGAAGTGCTTCTCAGGACTGGACCAATCTTTATCTTGTGCGCTTCTTTTTCCCATGTATTTTTCAAACTCTTGTTTGTAGAATGCGATCTCCTCTTCTTCAGAAAGTGGCGGATAAAGGTAAATTGTTCGGCAATTATCGCACTGCCAGAACTTTTGCTCTGCTCTGCCACCAAAAACAAAATCACCTTTAATTGATTGCTTAGATGGTACTGCTTTACAAAATCTGCAATTTGGTTTGTTCATTGAATTTGAATGTCTACTGACAATTATTTTTAGCCCACTGGATCATTTTATCCAGCCCTTCTTCGAGGCTGAATCCGGCCTTGAATCCAATATCAGATAGCGCTGCGGAAGTATCAGCATAAATGCCTTTCTGGTCGCCAGGTGTTCCTTTTTCGATTACTATCTGTTTTTTTACTCCGCTGATTTTTATCATTTGTTCAAGTAATTCTTTAACTGTTGTACGAACACCGGTGCCGACGTTATAAAAGCAATCAAATGTATTTTCATTCCCGATAATTTCGGTTGTAAATTCAACACAATCGTCGATATAAACAAAATCTCTGAAACGATCCAACGGACCTTTTACAATAATTTTATCATGCTCTAAAAGCTGCTTTAAAAAAATACTCACCATCCCCTGCCGTAGATTTTGCATATTTTGTCCCGGACCGTAAACATTAAAAAAACGCAAGGAAGTAAAATTGAGCCCTTTGAAAGAATATATACGCAAGTAGTTTTCGCTGGCGAGCTTTCCTACACCATAAAAAGATAACGGCAATGTTTCATGGTTTTCAGCAATCGGTTCATCGGCAACCGTTCCGTAGATAGACATTGAGCTTGCGTAAATAAATCTTTTACAACCGGTTTCAAGGCCGTATTTTATTAACCTTAAAGTCGACTCTGTGTTTGTGCGCAGATCGTAAACAGGATTATCAAAGCTTACCTCCCCTGAGGATTGTCCGGCGAAATGCAATATGGCGTCAAAACGTAAACCATTTAACTTTGAAATACTTGTTTCATCCTGACATGCACCTTCGATAAATACGACGCCTCCTGGAATGTTTTCATTATACCCTGTGCTCAGGTTGTCTATTGTCCATACCCTGTGCCCTTGCGAAAGTAATTTCTTTGCAATTGCTCCACCTATGAAACCGGCAGCACCTGTTACTAAATATTTACCCATTATCCCCTGCTCCTAAATCATTAATAATCCAATGGATCTGCCGTTGAAAACGATTTCGTAAAAAGCTATGTTATCCCGCATTGCGACACTGCAACTAAAAATATCTTGTCAATCATATCAATATTTTATGTCTATCTAATTAAAAGTCTTTGAATAAGCATCTGATGGCTAAGTAAAAAGGTTCATATACAAGGCGTAGTGGTTTTTCAGGGACGAGACAATACAAACAGTATGTCGAGTTCCTGAAAAACCACTACAACGAAGTAGATGGGACTTTTAACGACGCCATCAATATTGTTTGAGCAGAGTATCGTCAGCCATGATCTTTTCGACTCTCTTCAGATCTTCAAGGGTGTCAACGCTGTAAGTGTCATACTCCGTCGGAACCATTTTCACTTTGTAGTCGTTCTCCAATAATCGCAGCATATCAACCGATTCAATTATCTCAAGTGGCGTTTGTGGTAATTCATTGAATTTAAGGAGAAATTCCCTTTTAAAAGGTATAATGCAGACCTGTTTCAACATGGGAACATCTTTTGCATCTTTTTTCCACGATGGAATCGGTTCCCTTGAGAAATAAATAGCATTATTTTTCAGATCTACAACGACCTTAACTTCATTCGGATCATTATGCTCTTCCCTTGTTTTTAGTGGAGCCATTAAATTTGTAATCATGACTGACTGATCTTCCATAAGCGGCGCTACGGCCAGATCAATCATTTCGGGAAATACCAGCGGTTCATCTCCTTGAATCATTACAACGATATCGACCTTTTTGTTAGTATTTTCTTCAATTTTTATCATAGCTTCCGCCACTCTGTCAGAAGCGCGCTCATGTGTGTCGCTGGTCATAATTGCTTTACCCCCAAATCCTTCAACGGCACTTTTTATTTCTTGATCACAAGTGGCGACATAAATATCATTAAGGGTATTTGACATTTCAGATCTTACATATACATGTTGAACCATGGATATTTCACATATCTTTGCCAAAGGTTTGCCTGGAAAACGGGAAGATCCCATTCGAGCAGGAATGATGCCAATTATGTTCAATTTAGTTCTCCTTTTCCAAAAGTGTGTCAAACTCAAACAGATCATAAACTTTATGATCAACTTTTTTGCCCTTAAAGATATCGCTGTTATTATCACTAATACGAGCGACGAATATTAGTCCATTCTCTTTAGCGGCCTCGTGGTCGCTCATTGCATCGCCGATAAATAGTGTTGTTTCACAATTAAGTTTCTCCTGCATAATTATTTTATTTACCCAAAAAGCCTTGCCTGTTGGAGAACCATAGACTCCATGAAAATATTTACTTAATCCCCTGGCCTCAACGATATGTTCTATTTCATCTTGTGGTGTGCCCGAAATAATATAAAACTTTGTTTTTTTATAATATTTTCCTAAAAACTCTAATGCTCCCGGGACAAATTCACACTTAAGTACCCGTTTAAAGGCCAAATCAGAAAATTTAAGGCAAAGTGCATCAAACTCTTCATCCGGCAAAGGTTTATTTAAGATATTTTTATAAATAAAACGAAATTTATCAAATCTGGACATACCGCCATTGGCAAAATGAAAAGCCACTATTTCATCCACATGCTCAGGATAATTTTCGAAAAGTTTTCCAAAAGCCCATCCCTTGATATCAACCGATTCAAGGATTACACCATCAAAGTCAAATAAAATTACATCAATTGGTTTCATTAAGATCTCTTTTCGATTCTATTAATTTTTCAACATTTTCTATAATTTTTGAATTTTTATCTAATTCGGAATATACATCATAAATAACATCTAATATGCCCTGCCCTAAATCATAATAATAATTAGAAACAAACTTCTTTGCTACTCTTGGCCTGAAGGCATACGGTGTTATTTCATAGTGGCCCTCTTCTTTAACAGGTTTATATTCAATATCAATTTTATCTTGAAACATTTCCCTGATCATGCTCAGAAGATCTTTGATTTTAGTCGATTGTGTGCCTGTAAGCATGACACTTTCATTAATGAAATCATCTGAAAGGATATCAACGCTGCATCTTGCTGCATCCAGAACATTTATATAATCTCTTATTTCCTCTCCATCGCCTTTCCTTATAATTTTGCCTTCTTCAATTGCCTGCTTAATTATTTTGTAAATAAAATTAAATTCGTTTGCACGTTTTCCATATAACGAGCCGTATCTTAAAATAGTATAATCAATGCCAAATGACTTTTGATAATCCTCAATTATTAGTTCGCATGCCTGTTTGCTGCTTCTGTAAAATGGTGCCAGATCGCTGTATACATAAACAGAACTGGCGAAAATAAAGCGCTTTACTTTATGTGAGCGGCAGGCTTCTAAAATATTTGTGTTGCCCAGTATATTTATCTCAATTGTTCTGTATGGGTCCAGCAGGGCATCCTCAATCCCTGCGACCGCGGCAAAATTATATACATATTCACACCCTTTTACCGCATCTTTAACCTTTTCTTTGTCCAGAATACTGCCGACGATCATTTTTTGTTTAGAAGAAAGAAATTTTGATTCTTTAGTATCGTAAATAGTAACATCAAATGATCTTTTGGTGAGTTCATCAGCCACATGACTTCCTAAAAATCCGGAGCCGCCAAAAACAATAGCTTTCATATTCTATTTATCCTCATTTCAAACGGCAAAGCAAAAAGCTCCAAATTCAAGCAGGGCAAATCCTAAGAAAAAAAACGTATGGATTTGCATATGTTTTAGCTTTAGAAATTCAGAATTCTGGAAACTTAACTCTCTAATCCCATAAATTCTCCGGCATGTTCTTCGTAATACTATCCAACTACAGCCCTGAGTTTGTCAGAAGTAATTTCATCCAGGTACCACCACCAGTGGGATGGAAGAATATGTGCTCTCCTCCGCAT
>SDBT01019531.1_pt1 | contig 10617 bp, 7 predicted proteins | sample 2277101 | NCBI WGS metagenome assembly SDBT01 (sample SAMN10404973, study PRJNA504765) | marine sediment metagenome | isolation source: marine sediment core GS10_PC15, 103 cmbsf | place: Arctic Ocean: Southern Knipovich Ridge | collected 2010
GTTAACCACATGAGATCAATTGCTCCCAATAAATGGCCAAGTTAATACTTATAGAGCAGAATCACTGTATTACTAAAGTAGACACCTAGTCAATTTGATGAAGGCGGTCAATCATTTCCTCCAGGAACTTCTGTGGTTCAAACAGCTACAGGATTAGGTGCAAGCCAACCTAACTTTGATCTTGCGGCTAATAGAAAAGTAAGTGTGCATAACTCTAATATTCTTACAGAACGTATAGCTGCATATCAAACAGATGAAGATGGTGGTGGTGAAGAAAAAGGCGATTCTGATAATACGGGAAGAAGTCCGACAAGTTTCTTAGATGATATTATACGTATTGAAGTTGCGATGCGTTTCCGTGGATTATCTAATCCTAAGAAAAGAGATTTATTATTTAGTCTTATTAGATTAGATCCTGCTCCTGCAGCCATTCAAACTGCTATCGATAAAAAGAATCCAAACTTCTTTGAAAAACTAAAAGCAGGATTAGCTGCAAGAAAATCTGTAGAGGAAGCGGGGCTTACTAGCGATCAATTTAAAAAAATGATTGATATTTTGGAAGTAGGCGGCTCAGAAAGAGGTCCTGGACCAGCTGATCAACTAGCTATGCTAAAAGTAGCTACTGATCCAACAGATGATGGATTACTTGTATCTGATTTAATCCAAAAATACAATTTCATTAGCACATTTGTTTATGCGCATCCTGGACCACCAACAGCAGTAGAAAGACAACTTCAAAGAGCGGATCCATTCTTTTTCGATAAAGAATCTTTAATGTTGTATACACCACAACGTCTAATCTTTGGAGAACAAGATTCAAATGAGTTCTTTGAGTTATATGAAACAGAATTTAATGGTTTCGTTCTCGATATATCTAGATCTGAAGTTGCTGGGCAAGTAAATACAACAACAGTCTCAGGTGTAGGTGTTTTAGGATTATTCCAAGCTACACGTAGAATTTTTAGTACAACAGTATTTCAGGGATCTATTTTTGATGCTGCGGAAACAGAAACTGTTGGTTCAACAATTAGCGTCTTTGAAAATATATTTCAAGATGTTCCTAAAGATTTGGGTCCTACAGGAATCTTAGAAATTTTACTTGAAGCTATTTATAAGATACATTTAAGAGAACATCCAACTGATATTGAAGATGAACCTGACTCATCTAAGAGGCGAGGTGCATTCTTTAAAGGAGAAAAATTTACAGATGGTCTTGTAAATACCTCTCTATTTAATATTGCAGAAATGATTCGATTGAATCAATTTGGTGAAAAAGACGGTAACGAAATTAAAGGTACACGCAACCTATTTAGTATACCAATGTTTCTTTATGCTAATGTTATGAGGATGCGTAGATTTAACGTGCGTGTTCCCACTAGTAGTGCTTACGCAAGTAGTCAGGTGCCTTCAGAAGCTTTTAAAAAAGTAAATACTGCGGATGCTGCTACTCCTAAAGAAACAGAAGGATCGGGAGGAAGTGTTCTAGAAATTAATCCAGATTTTGCTGATACAGCTAAATATCAACCCTACTTCTTATTCTTGAGCAGTAGCTTAGGTGACTATACACCTCCGTTAAAAACTCCTCTCGAAATAATGAATGATGTTAAAGGAGTATCTTATTTAGAATTTTTTGAAACTACTGCTGGTAGAATTATATTAAGAACGCCTCAATACAATAACCATTTTGAAATACCTCGTACTGCAACAGGAACTGGTTCTTCACGCACATTCCAAGAAAATATGTTTACTTCTCAACATATTGAACCTATAGCTACAACTTATGGAGAAACGGCCCAAGATCTGGTTACAAAATTACAAATGGGATATGGTACAGACTTTATTAAACAGTTAGCACCATTTCTTTATTACCATTATACTAATGGTAAATTATTAGCACAGTATGGTCTTTTCATGAAAACCACTCAAGCTAATCCTAACGTAAGAATGAGACAAGTTCCTCGTGACTTAATAGCAGCAGGAAGAAGAGTTAAATCTATTTTTGAGTATTGTAGATTCTTTCTCGAATATAGTAACATGGAAAAAAGACGTGGTTCTATAGAAGCTAAGGGAGCGCCTTTCGTTGAAGTAGGTATGACTTATTTTGATATAGGTAATCAAAAATTTGGTTATATAACTAATGTATCTAAGACTATGGTAGTTGGTGGTAACTATACAATGACCTTTGATATGATTGCTGTTCGAGATGCTACTTATTCAGGTGCAGGATTTTCTATCATTGATTCTAACGATGTTGATATAGAATCATTTACAAGTCTTCCTATAATGAGAAGAATTCCTGAATTAGAAGATATCGTAAGTACTTTCGCGGGATTTCCAATTCCAGAAGCAAAGAATTCTAAGCCAAGACAAAATCCTGCAAAAGCGCCTAGTAGAACTATACCAGCACAGAAATTTGAAAAAGAAAAAAAGAATCCAATAGGGGATAGATCAGATCCGAGTACTTGGAAGCCTCCAGGACCTTCTAGATTAGCTACGGGTATTCCTTCAGGATTTGGCGTAATAGGTCCGTAATGTTAGAGTGGATACAAGGTAGAGTAATTGAAGTACAGCAGCCAAAAAAGGATGATCCTTTTGAGGCAACCACTCTTGATGTCTTAGATGAAGAACAAGGTTATCTCATTAGGGGAGTACAGACGCCTGTAACGGTTGCAGATCAAAGTGTACCAACACCGGGATCTACTGTTTTAATATATAGAGATTCAACTGCATCTTATAAATACGTATTAACTGTAAACGATCCAAGACCCGTTACATCTCCAATTAAAGATGCAACAGCTAAAGATATTATAGATACAGGTGAAATTACTTTTGAACCTGGAGAACGTGCGTTTCAAGCAGCAGGAACAGATAAAACATTTATTCCTACACCTGGAGGTACTCTTTGGTTAAAAAATTCTGGAGACGCCCTTCTTTCGTCAGGATCGAAAGGTCAATGTATATCTGCTAACGATTCAACAGAATCAATCGATATAGAAGGATCTAATATCGAAATACTAGCTACTGGTAATGAAATTGCTACTCATAGTTTTGAACTTAATACGAGTGTTACGGGGTTTACATCTTCTACATGGGGTGTTAAGAACCCACTTACGGGAATTTTTACAAGTGGTATAGATATACCTTCTACAGGAAGTATTAATATAGGTACATTTGATCCGGTATTAGGTGTTTTGATTTCAGGATTTGGATTTAACAATTTAACAAAATTTACATCAGTTCTATCAGTAAGGCATTCTATCACTGCTGCCAACATAGCTTTAACAGGAATTACTTCTATTACAGGAACTACAAGTATTACAGGAGCTACAAGTGTTACTGGTATATTTAGTGTAACGGGAGCTACTACATTAACAGGTGTGCTGTCTGCATCGGGTCTTGCGTCGTTTACTGGTGGTGCAGATATACAAGGTGGTTTAGCAGTGCAAGGAGCTACATCGCTCGCAGGTGTTCTTTCTGTTGTAGGAGCCACTTCTTTTCTTGGACCTATATTTGTTGGAATTGTTCCGGGAATAACTGGAGTTGCTACAGCAGCGCAAACAGTTACTTTCGTTAATGGGATCGCTACGCTAATAACATAATGGCTTGTATTGATGATAAACTTAGAGAAGTAGCTGAAAATATTGGAAGTAATAACAATCTCATTAGAGTTGGGCGTGCAGGTAGTTTCTTTAAAAACTCTTTAAAATGTTTAGCTTCATTCTTAACATTTCTTGCAGCTAATCCTGCTACCATAGCACAATTTAGAACTTTTCTATTTGGATTAAAAGCATTAGCAGAAGCACAGGTCGCAGCTATCGACTTAGTTGTTGCACAACTCGAAAGAATTAATGGTACAGCTAAATCTTTAATTGATCAAGTTAAAGGAAGTGTTGCACAGGCACGTGCTTCTCTTGCTCCTTATCCATTTGAAGCTTTTAATAATTGTCCGGCAGTTGATTTTATTAAAGAACGTACATTAAGATTACTTCCAAAAATTCCTGGGATAAGTAAATTTAAAAATAAGATACCAGGATTAGCTTGGATTAAAAGAAAACAACAAGAAGTAAAAGCGCGAGAAAATTATATAGAAAGGCTCAAAAATTTCGTAGAGGATATTAAGGTATGGGTCCAAGTATGGGATGGAATTATCGATTCTATCGATTCATGCTTTACATAAACTATGGCTGACTTTTTTCTAAGAACACAAAAAGACCCAAATAACCCATTACACGCTGGAAAAAATCCAGAGTTTTGGGGACAAGGTGAAAACGATTTAAAAGTTGATGTTAACGCAGATTTTGCATTGACAAGTGGAGTAGATAATCTCCGTCAAGCTATGGCTAAGATTTTAGTTACAGTTTCAGGAGCTAATACGTTATTTCCTGCGTATGGTTCAGGTCTTCAAAATCTTATTGGACAAAATCTTGATATAGAGTTCTTACGTGCTAAGATTAAAACCGAAATTATTGACGCCCTTCGTATATATCAGTTTATTAATAATAGTAATCCGGATCCAGATGAACAAATAGAAACATTGGAGAGATTAGAAATTCAGCAGGTTCTTAGTGATGGTATAAGAGTCTCTTTCAATATTATAACGGTATCTGGAAAAAATATTGGATCGTTTGTCGTCGAGGTTTAAAAATGGCTATTCGTGATCTTGATACAATCATAAGTGATGCTGTAACATTCATCCAAAGTAAAATACCCTCTCTATCACTATTAACGGGTACTGTTGCAAGAGATGTAGTTATTGAATCACCCTCTCAGGAATTTGCTGGTACTTATATTGAATTGGATAGAGTTCAGCGTCAGCAGACTCTCAATGATGATACTGCATTTGAGGACGATGAATTAACAAACTTAGCATCGAGCTTTGGCATCGATCGTATTCTAGGTGTTTCAGCAACAGGTACTATTGTATTTAGATTACCTTCGTTTACAATAGCAGACGGTGATATTATTATTCCTGCAGGTACAGAAGTTGCTACTGCTACATCTGCTACTAATCCAGTATCTGTATCTTTTACAACAGATGTATCAAGAACTTTCGTAGCAGCATCTGCCGCTTCATTTTTTAATCCAGTTACTAGCTTCTTTGAAATTACTGCACCTATAACAGCTGTTCAAACAGGAATTGGTGGCAATGTGTCTGTAGGTACAATTGTAACTATTGTGTCTAGTGTTAGTGGTGCACTTCAGGTAGCTAATAATCTTCCAACAAGTAATGGATCAGACGCTGAAACTAATGAGTCATTACTCGCTAGAGTTAGAACTAAGTTAGTTGGTAATAATGTTGGAACACCTGATGGTCTTATTAGTTTAGTTGATGCTAATTCATCAATTATCGATTCTCTTCTTATTCGTCCGGGAGATCTAGAACTTACAAGAGATGAGTTTGGTAATGCTGCTGATGTAATTATTATTGGAGAAACTTTAGTAGAGGTATCAGAAGCAAGAGTTTTCACTTCAGGAACTCTTACTTATATAACAGCAAGACAGCCAGTAATCTCAGTTAATAGTACAATTGGGGGGCTTGTGGGTGCAACTCCTTTTACATTCACTGAATCAGTAGATTACGTTGTAGAATTTGACACTACTTCTTTAACACGGGGTACTGTTAGAGCAACAAGTCAAATTAGATTTTTAGGTGGAACACTTCCTGATGCGGGGAGTACTTTTACAATTGTTTACAGTGTAAATACACTTGTTGAAGATTTACAGGCAGATCTTGATAGTGATGCTAATAAAATAATTGGTTCTGATAATCTTATTAGAGAAGCTGTTAAGGTGTTAATTAGAATTGGTGCAACGATTACAGTTCTACCTGGATTCGTAAAAGCAGATGTTGCAGCAGCAGCCACAACAAATGTTGCAAATCTTTTAAATAGTATTGGTCTTGATACAGACGTAGATCAATCAGATATCATTGCTACCATTCAAAATACTACTGGAGTTGATTCAGTAGGCGTTCCGTTAGATTCGATCGAAGTAAAAAGACCTACAGACATAGGATTTATAACCGTTTCCGATATCGACATAGCAAGGACAGAGTTTGGACGCGTAGATGATACATCACCAAATCCGATATTGATTGTTTAATGGAGACTTAAATGGCACTTGAATTAGATCCCACTATTATTAGTGATACATCACTTCTAACACTTTTTAATCAAAGACCTACGGGTCTTGAATTACCTCGCTCTGAAACCTATATTATTCCTACGTCTGGTGATATGATTTTAAGAGAAGCTCCCCAGCAGCTTAATCTTGTTATTCCTACAGGAGTTACAGCTACAGAAGTTCCTGGAGGCTCATTTGTTGAAGTTTCTACAGCTCCAGCTATAGGCCAATTTACTATTAACTATACAAATGGTATTTTAACATTCAATGTAGCAGATGCTGGAAAGACTATGTTGATCGGCTATAATGGTCTTGGATCAATTGTTCATGCTGTTCATGTCAACAATATTATTATTCCATTAACTCCATTCTATAATAAACTCAATGGAATTGTTACTGATGGTGGAGTTGACTTTACTTTTCCTAATGACGTAACTATTACGGGAGACTTGAATATTGGTGGTAAGGTTAATAAAGACTTAGCAGAAGTTTTAGATCTTACAGATGATATTCTTTTAATCAATAGCGGTCAAGGAAGTACTTCTGGGCCCAATATTGGTTTAGAAATTGATCGTGGTGGTGCAGCACAAGGCGACCCGTTACATCCACAACTCCTGTGGGTAGAATCTAGTGACTCATGGGACTTTTTATCAACATCAGCAGGACCTACAGGCTCCGCAGGTTATCAATTATTTAGTGTTAGAGATAGTGGAGGCGTTCAGCTTTCAAAATTAACAACTGCACAAGAGACTACATTAACTGGGGGTCTTGGTGCAGCTGATGCAGGACTTATTTGGATGAATACAGATACGGGACAGTTTAAAGGTTGGAATGGAGTAGCTCAGGCTATACTTGGATAATGGCATTTTCAACACAAGAAATTAAATTACGTCTCTGTAGTAAATGTAGTCAATATCCTAGACAACATCAAAATAATAGTTGGTATTCAAACTAATGAGTTTTTATGGGAGTGGTACATTTTACGGTAGCGGTGCTTTCTATGCACCTAGTGGGGTAGATATTCCTATCGAATTGGATTTCTATCGAACCGATGTGGATAATGTCTATACATTTCATTGGACTTTTCAACCAGCGTTTATGAATCCACTATTGACTACATTTGACTTCCAACTTGATATTTCAAGTGATGCAGCTTTCACAGCGCCAATAACACATGAGACAACTACTCAATCAGATACTATTCCTGGTTCACCTTTTACAATTACAACAAGTGCTATTCCTCAAAGAATACTGATCGTTGAAAGTTCAACAACTACTTTTACTGAAGTAGCTAGCGCACCCGCAGTTGGAGAATATTCAGTAAATCTAACCACAGGTGTACTTACTTTCAACGCTGCTGATACTGGTACCGCGGTTATCATTATTTTCGTGATCGCGAGCGGAGGAGATATAACGCTATTCCAAAGAGGTTGTGTTGTAAAAGGATTCTCTGTCCCTATCATTATACGCGCAGAAAGCGCGCAGATAGCCTTCTTCGCAAGAGTTAGAGTGAAAGATGGCCTTACATTTAGTTCATATTCTGATACACTAACAGTTAATACTATTGAAGACGTAACTAGAGAGACAGCTGATAGATATCTTAATGCCTTACCAGATGATAATGTTTATCCAGTCGATGAATCAATAAAAGCGTTAGCAGATCGTACTAGCAATATAGCATCTATTGATGAAACTTATGCTACGGAAGCTGATTTACACTTCTTAGAAAAAGAACATACAATCAGGGATATCCGTCCAGAAAGAACCAGAGATGCTCGTTTATTTAATATAGTGGGTCAACAGTTTGGATTCCAAAAGCCTAATGCTATGGAATTTGTTGACTATCGATTAATAATGGAGAATATGAGATTTGCTTCATGCGAAGGTAGTACGTTCGCAGCTGTGAAAGCGGTTGGTCGAGCATTTACGGGTGTCGATCCAACAGTTACTCCGTTCTCTGATATTATTGAATTTATCACAGCGGGGGAGATATCTCAAAGTATAACTGTACCCGGCAGTGGGCCATTTACTGTTACATTATTATCTCTTCCAAGAAATGTACCAGTAATTTCAGGCTTTACATTTGTTGATGCAGCTCCTACAGCATCTGGAGAATTTGATGTTGATTTTACAACGGGAGTGCTTACATTTGATTCTTCGGATGCAGGTGTGGGACCATTAACAGTTACCTACGTAGCGGCCTCAACAATTTTTTCAACACTACTAGAACATGTTGAAGGATTTACTGTACCTGCAACACCTTTTCAAGTAACACTAGCGAATATCCCAAGAAGTGTTCCCAGTATTCCTGGTTTTATTTTTACAGGTGGATCTCTTTCACCTGGATTATTTACAATAGATTTTGACACAGGAGTAGTTACATTTGATGCTTCTGCAGAAACGGATTTAGTAACAATTACTTATATTTCAAGTACAACTACAGAACCAGTTGTATTTAGTCGACTAGAAGCAGGTTTTTCAGTTGATATTCAATTGAATAATCCAGCAGCTTGTACAGTAGATACAGATATAGTATCGTTCTTATTAAAGCAGATACTACCTGCTCATACTAATTTTAGGATAAGTATAGTCTAATGAAAAAAGAACGTTGGGATTCAAATCAACCAGTACTTAGTAATGACCTTGAACAGTCACAATCTACTAAAGAAGATGCTATTAGAGAAAGACTTTCGGATATATTTAATCCTGGAGTACTTGAAGGCTCCCAGTTAGCTGGAGAAACTCTTCCTTTTAATATAGCACTAGGATCTAGTAATGGTGTAGGTAATCCTAGAATTGTAATTAACACAGGTGTAGGCTTTTCTTCTATTGGTGAACGTATTATACTTTCTTCTGTGTTTGCTTATAAAGCTCCTCAAGTTACAGCTACAGATGTAACTTCAGGCGATCCTGTTGCAGGAGACCCTAAATTAGATAATGGTCCTTTAACTACGACAGATAATGGTATTAGTGGTTTTACCGATACTCCAGCATCTTCTGGATCAGATAATATTCCGTTGATACATGATGTTGCGTTAGTTAAAATTAATAGAATTTGGTTGGGTTATCTTCAAACAGTTACTACAAATGTGTTTACTCTTCAAGAAGGTACAAACAAAAGATTATTCGTAAATGAGGATGATGGTTTTGAGATAAGAGTAACAACTAGCGCCACAAATCCAGATACTACAAGATTTATTTTAATCGGAGAAGTTAACGTACCTATTACCGCTAGTACATTAGCAACAGGTGATATCACCCTAGTAAATGAGAAAGAAGCGCAAACAACTATCTCAACAGTTGTACCAGCAACTCCTTTTCAGATAGTACTACCTTTAGAACCAGTTGATATACCCGTAGTAACAGGAACTTCGCCCGCACAGACGTATACTTTTGTTCAGAACACTCCTGCGGATGATCAGTTTACAGTTGACTTTAAAACAGGTATTTTAACTTTCAATGCTGCAGATGAAACTAACTCAATTGATATAGACTTCAATGCATTAAGAATACGTCGAGAATTTAGTAGATCTAAGGTAGGAAGAACAGGCGCTAAAATTGATGTTGTTGATAAAACTTCTTCTTATGCAATAGGTCTTGCTCCTTCATTGGATGAGCATGTTAATGCAAAAGGTGGCGGCACTGTTTCCCCAACAAATCCTCACGGATTAGCGGGAGCAGATATAGGGGTTGCGGGTACTGAAGATATTGGTTCTAAATTAAATAGCTCTGGTTTAATTGTCCCAGATGCTAGTACAAATACATCTGCATTATTTCCTGAAGCAGTTTCTTCTGGAACGGCTGCAGATAACAAAGTAAATATTAAAGCTTTATTGGTAACAGAATCTTTGAATGTTGACGGCGTAGTTATTACAAATTCTGATATAGGTGCTGATGTTACTTTCTTATTTGTTGATGGAGGCGGTACACCTATTACAAATGGTACTTATACAATTTTTGTAAATAAAGATACCAAACAAATTGAAAGAGAGACTGGATTTACTCCAAGTGATTCTAAATTTCCATTAGCGTCTGTTGTATGGACTTCTCCATCATTAGTTTTACCTGCGACTGATTTAAGACTTTTTGGTACTACAGCTAATGAGAATTTGAGATTTGAAACTCTCGGTGGATTAGCTTTTGGTGCAGCTACTGGTAATCGAACTGAAAGCTTTTTTCATAGTCGATTAATTGGAACTGTTGTAGCTCAAAGTTTTACAATTGATACCAAAGAATTTAAAGTAAACGTTGATGGAACTGGTGTACAAACTTGTACTTTCGCTGGAGTTGATCCTATAGCTATTGATTCAGTAATCAGTCAAATCAATGCACAGATTACAGGCATCACTGCTGTTCGAACTGTAGATGATAAGGTTAAAATTCTTGGAAAGATAACTATTGCACTCACAGATGGTAATGCTAACGTCATACTAGGTTTTACTGATTTTGATGATGATGTTGAAGGACTTCTTAAAGAAATAAGAATTTTAGGAG
>SDBT01019532.1_pt1 | contig 10617 bp, 9 predicted proteins | sample 2277101 | NCBI WGS metagenome assembly SDBT01 (sample SAMN10404973, study PRJNA504765) | marine sediment metagenome | isolation source: marine sediment core GS10_PC15, 103 cmbsf | place: Arctic Ocean: Southern Knipovich Ridge | collected 2010
TGCCTCAGGCGGAGGAATATAGCTGAGGCAAATCTATTAACGACTTACTGCATGGGCCGACCGCAATGAAAAGTGAAGCAATACACGAAGACAATCAGGTTGGACAGATTAGTAGAAGGTTTTAGTTCTCGCTACAAGCGGAAGGAAAAGCACCACGCACAAGCGAATACTATTCGAAACTTCTTCGCCATTTCCTGGACTACGCCAAAAGCAAAGGCTGGGATGACGCTCGCTCGCTAGATGCTCAGCCACAAGAGAGTTCTTAGCTTGGACTGCCTCCAGAACCTATGAACACGCTGTTGGCAACGGGGCTCGTCTACTCCGTAAAGGAAAACCGGCCTCGGTTTGGCCCTACTTTCAGGCTTTGCGACGCCTCTTCAACTGAGGTGTTGACGAGGGATTTATCGAAATGAGCCCTCTAGGCAAGACGCACTTCAAGCCTCTCCCTATGCCCCCAGTGGAACCATTCACCCAAAACGAATTAAAACGATTCTTGGCCAGATGTGAACTGGATATTCGCTCCGGGGCTCGATTTACAGGATTCCGAAACAGGGCTATGCTACTCCTCTTCCTAGATTCCGGGTTGCGGAGCGCGGAAATGGCCAGTCTTAAATTACAAGACCTCCGCTTAGACGCAAGGCGGGTAACGGTCAAAGGCAAAGGCGACAAGGTAGGTGTTGTGCCCTTCTGTTCCAAAACAGCCAAAGCTATTTGGTTCTATCTTGTGGAGAGGGAAAATCGAGCTGTGTGCAATTACCTATGGGTGACAGAAGAAGGCAGGGCTTTCTCTATTGATGGCAGACGTCTACACAGGAAAGCATCTCGAAATAATACAGAGAAGGAAGGAGGTCAAAAGCAGGACATTACAAGCAAGAAGGGATTATAATAGAACCGCCAGGCAGCAGGGACATGGCCTTTAAAGTGTCTGCTATTTTCGAAGGCCCAATTGTCCCACTTTCGCTGACTACATGCACCCGATTATATATCCAGGGACAGCTCTCTTTGCAGAACTGAAAAATTCACACTATTTGCTTGATGAATTTAACTGGGAAGACCGGACGAATTTCAACTTGCCAACCTTCAAAGACGTTCCAGTTTATCGCCCACCCTACAACTTCCTAAGAAGAGTATTTTATTTTGTCATGAATCTGTCATTTGGAATTCGATAGCATATAAACCAGCTAAGGTTATATGCTGTAAACATCCTTCTCACCTCTTTTTACTCAACATGAACTTCAGTATTTTATCTGCCCTCCGCTCCCATGTGTAAAGCCGAACATCACGGTAGGCATTTGCAGCTAGTTTCTGACTCATCTCATCGTCTCTGATTACCTTTCTCATGCCGTTAGCTAATGCAGCTGGATCATCTGGTTTCACTAGCAAAGCGTTCTCCTCATTCAGAATCTCCCTTATTGAAGGTAAGTCGCTGGCTACAATAGGTCTCCGTGCCGCCATATATTCAAATAATTTCAATGGGGAAGTGTAAAGTCTGGAAATCGCTTCTTCGGAAGTATTGGGTAGAACCAGAATATCAGCTGCGGCTAGATATTTAGGAATTTGTGTGGGCGGCACATAGCCGACAACTACTATGTTTGGAATATGATTTGAGCTGATAAACCTTTTAAACTCCTCGATATCTCTTGGTGTGCCACCAACGACATAAAGAAAACATTCGTCAACCAGTTCTTTCATAGCTTGAGCTAAAATATGGGTGCCCTTCCAGCGATACAGGTGGCCCGTATAGCAGACTATTTTCTTATCTGAGGGAATCTTAAATTCCTCTCGGGCTTTTCCTTTCTGGAGATTCACTGAGAAAAGAGATAAATCAACTCCATCCGGCGCGACCAATATTTTTCCCGATGGAATACCTTGGCTCTGGTAAAGCTCCCCCAGTTTCTGGCTAATCACAACGAGTCCATCAACATGGCGTACTGTCCAGCACCTTAATTTACGCCCTAACTTAGTGAGTGGGAAATCATGGGCTTCATAAAAAACGCCCTTACGGTGTAAGGGCTTGAAGAGATAAAGAAAAAGGCAAGAGAAGAAATCGCGGGAATAAACCAGCTTCGCTGGCTGAACAAGAGTGTAGACGGCACTTATCAGCCCGAAGTACAAGCTATGTGGCCAATGCAACATACTCTGCAGTGTACGAGTCCAGTAGGACAGCCGGCTATCCAATGGTGGTGTCAGATTCAGGCTGAATAAACGCCTTATGCGAAAGTTTTTCGCAACAGCATAGTACTCATAAGCATCGGATACCTGCCTCATGAACCTGGTCTGAAATCGCCACGGAACTACTAATTCAATGTTTAATTTCGTGGCAAACTCATGACACATCTTCATTATCTGCAGGCCATGAGCCTTTTCAGTGGGAATTCTGGCATTGGCGATGTATAGAAGCTGTTCTTTCATCTCTTTGCATCAGTCAGTCAGTGCCTTGTTAATGCTTCCCGAAACACGGAAATTAACCTCGGTAGCCAGACATCAAGACTATGTTCGGTTTCAACTATACCTCTGAGAAAGGAGTGAATTCTACCCTTTTCTTCTTCAGGCAGTGAATACAGGGCAACCATTTTTTTAGCTAAATCATGCGACTCACCTTTCTTAAAAGTAAGCATGGGGCAGTAATCGCCAAAGAATGGGAAAAACGCTTCATTGCAAGTGACGATTGGAATACCACTGGCCATGGCCTCCAGGACTACTTTATCAATGCTTCCTGTTTGACTGGCACTGGCAAATAAGTCTGCCCGGTGATAAAACTCTGGCACCTGATTATAGGGGACAGGCCCGACAAATTCCACTTTCTCCTCTATTCTTTTTTCTCTAGCCAGTTCCTTGACCATATCCAAGTATCTCTCTTCTGCTACCGATGCCGGGCCACCAACTATCACCAGTTTAACATCCTTCATACCGTATTCGCTGACCATTATCGCAGCAGCCTCGATCAATGTTGTATAATCTTTTACCGGGGATATCCTTCCCACAGATAGAATGGCTGCGCCGCCTTTAGATGCAGGCGTGCTCGTGGTGGAAAATCGCTCAACATCAATGCCATGCCCGATGATTCTCACTTTCCGACTCCTGATTCTGAAACTCTCTTCCGATGCGGTAACAACCCGGTTCACCAGGGCATGCCCCAGCCTAGTCATCAGGCTGATATGGCCATTATGACAGCGCCACATAACCAGAGGTTTAGCAAAGAGGCGACTAAATGGCCAAGCCAAAACGGGAAAGACAGGATACATATGAGTAAAAATTAAATCTACTTGAGGGACAAGTCTATATAAAAGACGATTTAAACAGAGCCACTTCGAAAGACGGTTTGTTTTTGTGTCCAGAGAATATACCTCAAACTTTCTATCTGGCTCTGGATTTCGTTGGACCAAGGTTATGATAGAGAGCTCGTCCGCCTGCTCAGCAATTCGCTCTATCCAAGTGTAGGCGAAGCCGTGTACCGGATCAAGCGGGTCAACGGTCGGAGTCATCATTAAGACCTTCATCAAATCAGCCCCTATCTCTGGTTGTACTCTCTTAATTCGTTCTTTATTCTGCTATTTCTCTTTGCTTATTATTTCCGGTAACTTATTTTCCTGATGGCAGGCCCAGAGCCCTTTTTAAATATCTCAGACAGCACTCTCCCATCCATATCGGTTGGCACCGAAACGCCCATCTGGTGCAGGATAGTGGGTGCCAGGTCCAGGATGGCAATGTCCTCGATTTCGATGCCTTCTTTAAAGTCAGGGCCGCTGGCGATAAAAATGCCCTCGGTAGTGTTTTCCGCTCGCCACCGCTGCGGCCTCTCAAAAATGTTTTTATTGCCAATGCTGCCCCTTATATGCGTATGTGGAGACTGGTCAATGATAATGTTCGGCGCCTCAGGTAGAAATTCTCCATGATAAATATCTTCTCTTTGATATACATGATGCGCGACTTTCAGGCCAGTGAGTGGATTGGTCAATTCCGCCAGCTTATTGATTAGTTCTTCCCGCAACCCGGAATTATCCGAAGCAAGGTAGAGAGGTCCCTGCCCACTGGCTAGAGCTCGGCTTTTCCCCCAAATCACTTTATCTTCTTTTTGCTCCAACTCCATGGTGCCGATGGCCGACGGAATATTAGCCCGCAACCGTTTAGGCACCACCCTTCTGGCTATTCCACTCAGATGTAATTTCTGCGCTATACTGAACAGCCTTTCTTCATTCAGACCAAGTCGGTACAGCAATCTGGGAAACCACAGGCTGCCGCTGGCCTTGAGATATCCCTGCTTTTCCAGCCAGGTATTAATATAAAATACCTGATTGATATCATTGGTGCCGTGGTCAGACATTATAATAACATTGCTTTGCTTGAAGTCAGCTATCAGCGCGCCGATATTACGGTCAAGCAACTCCCAGGCCTGTTCCACGATTTTGTCATTCCAGAGGTCATGGTGCAGGCTATTGATGTAGAAAATGGTCAGGTGGAGAAAATCGAGTTCGTATTCTTTTGCCAGGATTCTTGCTACCGTGAATCTATTTTCTATCACGGCAAAAACTTCCTCGACAGCCTTTTGAGAACGCCACCAGTTGGACCTGACCGAGGGATGAACTGCGTAGTTGAATTCATTTCTCAGCCTCGATTCCAGTTCACCGGGATAGGTGAAACGCCTATCTGGAGCATCCGGGCCACCAGCAATCATGAATCCCTTGATTTGCTTTGGCGGATAGGTCAGCGGCATATTGATGACGCCGGCCTTCATACCGTTTTCCGAGAGGTAGTCCCACAGCTCCGTCGTGCGGGCACGACTGGTGGGAATATACACGCGTCGGTTTTGAAAATCAATATTCTCCCACCAGAAAATGCCCAGCTTCCCCGGGTTTTTCCCGGTGGAGTAGCACTTCCAGTTGGGCGAGGTAGTTGGTGGCAGGCAGCTTTTCAGCCTCCCCTTCACCCCGTTGTCCATCAGACTTTGTAGGTTGGGCAGTTTCCCGGCACGCAACCAGGGGCCAATTAAATCAAAGGAGGCGCCATCCAGCCCGATTACAATCGTTTTCATTACCGCTTTCCTTAAGGCTCTCCCAGTACATAGTATTTTACTGTATAAAGGCGAGAAAGCACATTCTTGACCAGCCAGAAGTGCCGCAGAGGATTGAAGAGAGAACGGTAGCTGCCGAGTAAATCGGGCAGATTCAGGAAATATGGTCTGTAGCCACCTTCCTGCCAGAGCTGCCCGGCCTCACTGACGGTAAGCGATTTAAATTTATACTGAGACAGGAAACTGAAGAACTCATTGCGCCGCTTGACTTCCCAATCTCTGAATCCCGACCCGTCAGCTTCTATCGGTTTCCAGGAGTGCGTGCTGAAGTAAAGGATGACTGGCTCTGACCTTTCCTCAGCCGCAGCCGCCAGGATTTCCGTACCCCGCTTCATCAATTCCAGTTCATGGCTTTTATTCTCGTGAATCGTTATGCCAAGCCTGGTATTGGTGATGGGAATCATCAGGAGCCTGGTATCACCTATTTTGGTGATATCATCATAACTGGGGTGGTAAGGTGAGTCCGGCATATCATACCACCGCATCGAACCTACCACCGAGTTTTTCAGGGGCGAACAGTCATAGGCTATATTCAGTTCCTCGAGGGCTCTGATGGTGTTTTCGTTGCTGAAATACCAGCCCGCTTTAAAGGACGAGATGCTATATCCATTATTTCTTAGTCTATTTACTGCCGCCGTTATTTCCGATTTGCGCGTGGCATAATCGGCCTGTTTGATATGGACGTGGACCGAGACCTCCTGACCGTATTCGCTCACCTGTTCGTAGACTTCGGGATAGCGTAACAGGATGCTCTGTTCCGGGTCACGTTGCTCCTGAATATGAAAGGTGGCTCTGATGTTATATTTGGCGAAGAATTCCAGCAGATGCGGAACGCCTTCGGTCAGCCCTACATCAGCCGAGTACTTTGGCTTGCCGGAAAAGCGAACGCTATCAAACTCGGTATCGACATCTGTGACTAGCCAGAGCATTACCCCTTATCCCCGTGAGGTTTAATCATTGCTTCCCAGGCTGTAATCAATTTTTTGGTATTGGCCTCAAAATCAAAGAGGCTTACCGCCCGCTTATATCCTTTATCCCCCATCTTGGCAGCTTTTGGTTTATCCTGCAGTAATTCCTTCACTCTCTCGGCTAATTGCTGGGAATCATTGACGGGAACGATATACCCGGTCTCGCCATCGATAACGATATCAGTGACCCCGCCAACATCGGTGGCGACGATTGGTTTGGCAGCTAACGAGGCTTCCATCAGAATACGGGCAAACCCTTCGCTCCACGAAGGCAGAACTACCAGCTCACAGGCCGCATAGTAAGCTGGGAGTTCGTCATACGGAATGATTCCCAGGAACCGAATGTTTTGTGAAATGTCCAGTTCCTGACATAGCTTCTCGAGGTTCTCTCTTTCCGGTCCATCGCCGATGATGGCAAATAAAGTCCGCGGGCAGGCAGCGAGTACCAGTTTGGCCGTTCTCAACAGATTCGGGATATTCTTAACTTTCTCCAGTGCACCGACAAAGAGTACTATCCCATCATACCTGTTCCCTCTTAGGTTGGATTTTACTGTCTCTCCGTCAGCAACCTTAAATTGGTCGATGCTTTCCTGCGTGGGAAGCGCCGGTATCACGACTACCTTTTCTGGCTTTAGCTGCATCTTCTCAATCAGAATTTTCTGGTTTCGCGTTGCGTCCGTTCTGACCAGGTCTGCACGACGCAGTGTCCAGCGCATGATAAAAGCATATCCTCGATTGAGCCATCTTTGCCGTAGCCACCAATCATTGAATATTTCAAGACCAAAGGCGTTTATTTGTAATCGACACCCAAACTTTTTTCGCAGCATAACGCCCAGAAAGCCCAGGAGCGCATCCTGAGTCGCGATGATATCCACCTTGCTGGCCTGGCATATCTTCCTCGCTTTTAGATATGACCTGAGCCATGAAAGCACTTTTGGCCCATAACTAGGATATATGGTCAATTTTTCACTTACCTTTATCTCGGCCTGCCGTGTTCTGGACGGTGCCGGCACCACAATGTCCAGCTTATCCAGATAATCAGCGTAACATTTGTGCCGAAGCAGGGTATCGCCAACCTGCTTCCCTTCAATCAATGTCCTATCGTAACTAAACATGAGGATATGCATCGGATTATCTCGCGATCAGGCTTAAGATTTGCTCCAGCTCGCCCAACGTGCTTTTCCAGGTGAATTTTTTCATCACCGTTTCGTAGGCTTCTGCTATCATTCTTTGCCTTAACGGCTCACTTTCAAGGAGAAAAACCAACTTTTCCAGGAGCTGCTGTGTATCACCCGGTTCAACAGTTATCCCATTTCGACCGTCTTCAATGACCTCTCTCGTGCCTTCAAGGCCGGTGGCAATTACGGGACATCGGCAGACCATTGCTTCAATGACCGTGTGTGGCAAGCCTTCGTACTTTGAGTTCAGGATAAATACATCCGCACGCTTCAAGAGAGCGAGCGTCTGTTCGTGACTTACTTTACCGACCAAGATAACATGTGACTCAACCCCGGTTTCCTGACAGTGCCGCAGCAACCTGTCACCTTCCGGTCCATCCCCCACAACCAGCAGCTTGAAATCGTCATATTTCCGAGCTAAAGCGGGCACCAATGATATCAGCTCATCAATCCCTTTCCATGGCACAAGCCTGCCGATGGTAATCGCCATCGGCTGTCCATATTTCTCTTTGGCAGCTTTTACTTCGGTCAATTCAACCGCGTTGTATACAACCTCGATTTTTGAATCGGGCACCTGGTAAAACTCTACCAAGAGGTTTTTGAGGTAACGTGAAGGGGTAATTACTTTGGCAGCCCGGTGAAAGACGAATCGCTGTATCCGCATTATCAGCTTAATGTAGAGCCCGCCCTCTGGTTGAACTAAAAATTCCTCCAGTAACTTGGTTGTTTTCGCCGTATTAACCGCCTGTTCCCAGGCAACGTCTCCGACGAATTTGACTGCCACCGGCTTCTTCAGCAGTTTTCCAACAATGAGAGAGCAGAAGCCAACCACCACTGCACCCTGTGCGTAGAGCAGGTCCATTCCCTTAGCAGCACGCAGGAGGGTGAAGAACAGCCGCAATTGTCTTCTCAGGCTGCCGAGAAACCTGTAATTCAAGCGTACCGGAATAACTTGAACATCTTTAGCGTTGGGCTTTGTATCGGCAAAAGTCACTACGCGCACGCCGTGACCTTTTTTCACAAGCCGCCTTGATACTTCATAAGAATAAGTTGCCGGACCACCTATTTCGGGGGGGAATATTGGCGTGGCCAATAATATCTTCATTGCCCGTCTCCGTCCCTAGTCAACGCCCATTACTTCCTCGTATACGTTTGCCATCTGCTTGAGTACTACTTCCCAGGTAAATCTCTCTCTTACCGTTTTCAGCCCCTGTTCCGCAATGACACGACCGAAGTTTTTATCTTGAATCACTTTCCGTATTGCCCCGGCCAACGTTCCAACATCTTCCGGTGGCACAAGTAACCCGTTCTTTCCATTGATAATTATATCGGTAATACCACCGACTCTGGTTCCTATCGTTGGAATCCGGCAGGCCATTGATTCAATAAAGGAAATACCAAAACCTTCATTTATCGATGGTCGACAGAAAACATCGGCGGCACTGAGATAATCAGGCAACTTACTGTGCTCCAGATAACCAAGCAGTGATACTCTATCTCCAAGTTTCAGAGTGTTGATGAGGCTTTCCAGAGATTTGCGCTGTTCACCGTCTCCGATGATAATCAGCTTTATATTCGGCACATTGGCCACTGCCCTAATCAGGTAATCCAGTCCATTCTTGGGGGTTAATCTGGATGAACTGACGATGATTTTCTCGTCAAGCCGGTACCCTAATTTCTTCCTCATCTGGCTCCTGTCCTGGGGGTGGAAGATACGCGTGTCAACTCCATTGGGGACGACACGTACCTTTTTGGCACCAAACTTTCTTGCCGCATTAGCAATATGGGTGCTGACCGTATGCACCAAATCGGCCTTTCTCAAGGACCAGGTAATAACCGGCATTTCCAGCCTCCGGATAATTATGTTCGATTCCTTGTACTCGCCGATGTCACCCCCTTGAAGCGTGACCAGCAATTTCTTATCCTTTTTGGTGGCTGCACCGCAGACCATAGCCGGGAAGATATGACTGTGGATAATATCATAGCCATGCGTTCTATCGAGTTGTATGGTTTTCCATATCATACGCAATATGCAAGCCATTACATCGATGTTTTTTATCTTTGCTGTTTTGACCCGATATACATTGACCCCGTTGATAACTTCAAATTCCTTATTCCAGTTTTCCGTATAAAAATCGGGTTCGCGCCAGATTCCCGTGACAACGTCAACCTGATTCCCTTTAGCAACCAGATATTCAGCCAGTTTCTGCATGAATATCTCAGCGCCGCCAATCCATGGGAAATAAGCTCCCTGCTGCATCAGTATTTTCATCGCTTTATTCACCACTGGCCATCAATTTTACAGGGCATTTATTTATAAATTCAACCAGTATTGTTCTGGCCAATAAAGGGCTCAGCAATCTGCCCAGCGTTTTCTCAAATCGTAAACGAGTTATTCTATTACCAAAAGGTGGTGCATTGTTCATGCGCCATATTTTCAGAATTTTCAGCCCCAGCTCGTTTCCAAACCTCTTTTTCAGACCTAGTTTACCATAATGGAAATACTTGGTCTTTTCCCCCCTGCTTCGTTTCTGGATGGCTTCTCTATACTGGAAATAATTTTTAACTGAGCGTAGCGGTTGATACAGGTTGGGCATTCTTATGAAGTCAATGAATAAGTGCCCGTCTCCAGCAACAACACGGCTGGCTTCCTCTGTAGCACCGTAGTAGGCCGCTGCGCTTTCACTCCCGGTACTGACAGCGATATCAAAGGAATTGTCCGAGAATGGCAGATGGTAGACGCTGGCCAAGATTAAGTTCACCTGACCATGCAGTTTTCTCTCCTCAAATAACCGCTTGCCGACTCCGAGTGCTTCTTCAATGATGTCCACGGCCACAATCTGACATCCCGTTTTTTCAGCGAGACAAACATCCAGTTGACCCTGGCCGCAGCCAATGTCCAGCAGAAGCGGCTTTTTCTCTCCAGAGAAAAGGTGTTTAATCCTTTTCGCGATTATTTCCGCTACCGATTCAAGATATACCTGGTGTGTCAGGGAAGAGCGAAATGTTCTCCAATAATGTCCCCATTTTTCTACGCCAGCCCTCGCATTCATGAGATGAGCCTCTTGATTGTTCCTTCTAATGTGTCAAATAAAGAATTAACATCGCTTTCCTGATAGCCTTCTTTAACTGGCATATTTATCACCGACTTGGCTAAAAGTTGCGCATTGCGGCAGTCATGCTTTAAATAGTCCTGGAAAAAGGGTAAGGACACCGGGGCGTCGTGCCAGAGACGATCCAGGAAAATACCTCGTCGTCGAAGGGCGACTAGAAGGCCATCGCGAATATGGGCGATTTCCGGGCGCAGCCTGACGCTGAAATTGAAACCCGAGGGTTCATTGACAACATCAATACGTTGAGGAATAACGTATTTGCTTATGCTGGCTCGCTTCTGGTAGTG
>SDBT01019533.1_pt1 | contig 10616 bp, 7 predicted proteins | sample 2277101 | NCBI WGS metagenome assembly SDBT01 (sample SAMN10404973, study PRJNA504765) | marine sediment metagenome | isolation source: marine sediment core GS10_PC15, 103 cmbsf | place: Arctic Ocean: Southern Knipovich Ridge | collected 2010
AAGGCCGCATGAGCCTGATAAGCACGTCATAAGGGTGAAAGAGGTCAACCCGCAGGGATATTTCCTGTTTAAAAAATGGGGTTTGTACCAGGGAAAATTAATATCTCAGCCAGTGAACTGGGACGAGAGAGCAGAGGAAGAGAAGAAATATGAAGAAGCTGAAGAAACAAGATTGATGTATGTCGCTGCGACGAGGGCTAGAAACCTTATGGTCATTAGCGCCTATGAGGGAGACATCTCTAATAAAAGGGCGTGGAAGGCCCTTGATGATAAACTCGGCGGCGTGCCGGAGCTTGAGATTAGGGAAAAGACCGCAGTTAAAGAACGGGAGAAGCTTGTTTTGCGCGGTGGTGAGCTGGATAAGGCAAGGGGCAGATTAAAGAGAAATATAAACGTTACTATTAGACCCAGCTATTTGGTTGAAAGCGTTACTTCTTTAGCCAAGAAAGAAAAGGAACTTCCCGGGTGGCGGAAAAGTGGATTTGGGATGAGCTGGGGCAGGGTTGTCCATAATATTCTTGAGGTGATGGGAAAAGGTGAAGATAAGAAGCTAGATCTGTTAGCGGAAAACGCTCTGGTTGCTGAAGGAAGGGATGCAGCGGAGAAGGGAAAGCTTCTGCGATTGATTGATTCTATACTGAAATCTGATTTCTGGCAGAGAATCATGAAAGCTGAGAAGAGATATTTTGAGATTCCCTTCTCTATAAAGACAGACAGCAGTGCTTTGGTGGTGGACGAATGGGAAGAAAGAGGCAAAAGGGGAGCAATGGCCAAGAAGGAAGAAAGAGGGAGCACAAAATGTGATGAAATATCTGAGAGAGAGAAGCTACCTATAATTCTAACCGGTGCCATTGATTTGGCTTTCTTTGAGCAAGACGGATGGGTTATCGCGGATTACAAGACTGACGATGTAGGGGAGGGGCTTGAGAAATTTGTTAAGTATTATGGGTCCCAGGTTAAACTCTACAGCAAATATTGGGAAGAAATCACCAAACAAAAAGTGAAAGAAGCAGGACTTTATTTTACCTCTTTGGATAAGTGGGTGAAGGTTTATCCATAAAAGCTGGATTCATCAATTAATGATGCTCAAACAAAGGAGATTGAAGGTCGTTGCGTGCTAAAGCATCAAAAAAAATGCCAGCGGCTAAAAAGGAGTGGCCCATGACCGTTGAAGAAGCTGTTGATAGGCTTCTATCATCAATGTCTGAAAAGGATAAGCAGTCATTTAAGAATACTCCTGAAAAAGATTTAATAATGTTCCATTTTGGCTTAGGAGCGTATATAAGGAATGAGTTTGGCCTTTGGCGGGAGAATACTGAATTACTCAAGTCATGTGAAAAAGAGAGTATTTTTGTGCACCCGGATGAGTTCTCTTCAATTATAATTGAAGCACTGTGGAAGAAGTTACGTGATTCATAAGTTATTTATAACTCTATCTTATAAAAGCATTTATTTTGTTAAGCCTATAAATTCTAGTTATAATTATACTCCTTAGCCTTCTTATTAATCTGCCCCCCCGATATCGGTACAGGAAATATGTTAGAATTTTCCTGGGCAAAAGGAGAGGGATATGGGCAGGAAACGATTCACAGCCGAACAGATTATCAACATGTTTTGTGAAGCCGAAGTGCTTTTAAACCAAGATTCTACTGATGGAGAGGTTTGCCGAAAGCCTGGCATCTCTGAGCCATTTTTTCAGCTCAGATAAGGTTAAGGATTGCATTTTTATGCCTGCCTTTTAAGGTTTATAAATAGTTTTATAAACAGATTACATAGCTAGGTGCTCCCTAAAATTAAGACCATCACAAGCGCTAAGATTTTCGTGATATAATAGAAATGACCTGAAGGCATGATAGCTCTTTCAAGGGAGATTTCTATGGTGTCTAATATAGCAGAATAAGGTGGCAACAATGGATAACTTGTTATCAGCTAAACAACAGGAAATCTATCGCGAACTACTAAAAATAGAAAAAAAAGCAGCTGAAGCTTATAAAGGCGCTTTAAGAGTATTAAAGGACCATGATAATCCTGACAGATTTTCGCAGGCTGCACATTCTTTGAGAGAGCTCACTAATATCATCTCTCGTAAAGCTGATATACCGCAGGAGGCAAAAGAAAAGAAAAGATCTCAAAAAGAGAAACTGGAAAAACAATTTGTAGAAGAACCTTATTTATTACCATCTCCTGCAGAGGAAAAAGTAAGGATACTTATTAAAAAATGGGATGATTTGCATAAAACTTTTACAGCTATTTCACATCACGGGAAAGATGTAAGTGAAGAAGATTTGTTCAACAATTTATCAGAATTTGAGGCAATTTTAATACAATTTCTGAAGGCGGTACCTTTAACATTGAAAGAATTAGATTCATTGATAAATATTCAATCTCCGACTGAAGACGAAATTAAAAAATTATCAGAACTCCTCATGCATCCAACACATGTTAAATATTTTTTTTCTAGACTTGCTTCTCCATCCTGGCTTCAGCCTCTTAAAGAACAAGGATTTTTCTCTAATCCTCCTACAGGTATTAAAGAGGGTAACTCCATTATGTTTCCAGTATGGTCATTATCTAGATATTTAATTAAAGTTGCTGGACAGAAGCCAAAAGAAGTCATGGATATAATAAAAAATATGAAAGAATCGGATAATTTTAGAGTATGGAGTGATTTTATTCAATGCTCGCTAAAAATGCCTTCTACTGACGCCAAAGAAATAATTCCCCTGGCTAAAGAGTGGATAAAAACGTCATATTTATCTCTATTGCCAGATGAGATTGGAGAATTATGTATTAAGTTGAGTAATGAACAGGAAACAGAATCCTCCTTGGAACTACTCGAAGCTCTCCTGGATGTCAAAATACAGAAGAAAGAAAAAGGATTGTTTTCGAGAAGTTCTCAGCCGCATTATGAGATATGGTCATATGAGCAAATTTTGGACAAAATTGTACCCATAGTTCTGAAAAAGGATCCCTTTCGGACCCTTGAAATCCTCTGCAATAAATTGTTAAAGGCCATCGAATTGGAATTCCCAGATAAAGACTCTTTTCATGATCGTTCTTATGTCTGGAGATCAGCAGTTGGAGATCAACATAGGGATGATAGAGACGCAAAAAACCTTTTAGTAACCGCGATAAAAGATAGTCTGGAAACCTCAGGGAAGGAAGACATGGTATTATTCGAAAAAGGTTACAGCTTACTCTCCAAATACGATTCCGCTATTTTCAGGAGAATTGAATTTCATTTAATGCGGATGTTTCTAGAGCCGATGAAAGGCGAGATCCAGAAGGTATTGTCTCAAAGAAAGTTTTTTGACGATATCAATATGTGGCACGAATACTATCATTTATTGAGAGAGTATTTCTCCGAACTTCCTGACAGTCTCAAGGAGGAGATACTAATGTGGGTTGATGAGGGACCCGATTTGGGAAAATACGAATCATGGTATAAGGAGGAAACAGGAAAAGAACCCACAGAAGAGCAAAAGGATGCCCGCAAGGCCCATTGGCAGATCAGATATTTATCCCCCATAAAAGACGCCCTCTCTCCGGAATGGAGAAAAAGATGGGACGAATTGATGGGAAAATATGAAGAGTCTGATCATCCCGACTATCATTTCTACGTGGGAGCAGGATTTGCCGGCGCCAAATCTCCTTTGGAAAGAGATGAGATCAGGAAGATGTCCACTCAAAAACTGATGGATTATCTTAATAGCTGGGAACCTCCCAGGGATTATTTTGCACCCTCCAGGGAAGGTTTGGCAGGGCTTCTAAGAGAATTATTTAGTGAGAAGCTACCGGATTTTATTGGAGTTTGCAATCAGTTCAAAACATTGCACCCTGCTTACACGTTCCATTTTTTGGATGTGTTGAGAGAGGCAGGCAGAAAAGAAGAAGCTTTCGATTGGAATCCCGTAATTTTGCTCTGTAAAGACATCTTGACAGCCTCTGACCTGCCCGAAGTTCCAAACGACGATGATAAAGTTTATGATTGGAAAAACGTAAGGGGAGTGATTGCAGATTTGTTAAGGGAAGGATTAGACAAAAAAAAGAACTCACCTCCCTTTGAACTCAGAAAGACCATATTTGAAATAATAGAAATTCTTCTCAAGGACGACGAGCCTGATGCGGCCTATGAAGAAAAATATGGAGGTGAGAATATGGACCCATCTACTCTGTCATTAAACACTGTAAGAGGTCAGGCCATGCATGTTCTTTTTCAGTATGCCTTATGGTGCAGTCGATGCCTAAATTTGACGAAGAGTAAAGATAAAATGGTTGATGAAGTGAAAGAAAAGCTTGAGGGGATGCTAAATCCTGAGTACGAGTGCACCCAGACAATAAGATCTGTATTCGGGGAAAAATTGCCCCTTCTGTTTCATTTGAACAAAAGTTGGTCAAAGAAGAACCTGTCAAAAATTTTCCCTGAAGATGCAGAATCCAGATTACTTTGGAGGGCGGCATGGGAGGCCTATATAACATATGCCAAATTCTATACCGATGTTTATCAAGCCATGCGCCCTCATTATAAAAATTCCATCAATAAATTGGACAGTGCCAAAATTTCAAAAAGAGCCAAGGAAGGACTCGCAAACCACCTGATGGTTGCTTATCTCTGGGAGAAAGAAGATTTGAACAATGATTCCCTCGTAGGATTGTTTTTCCAAAAAGCAATACCAGAAATGAGGGGGCACGCTCTCTGGTTCATTGGGAGACAACTGAAGCAATTGCCTGAAATGAAAATGGCAAATAAAGACAAAGAAAGCTTTATCAGGCGAGCAATGGATTTATTGGAGTGGAGGATAGAAGAAGCAGATAAGGCAGGCCGCCAGGCTAAAATAAAATTTAAGGATGAGTTAAAAAGATTTGGAATATGGTTCATTAGCGGCCGTTTAAACAAAGCCTGGGCCATATCACAATTAGTAAAAACATTGGAACTGACAGAAGGAAGAGCAGAGCTTGAATCTAGCGTGGTAGAGGCTCTTCGAAATTATGTTGATGAATATTATATGGATGTCTTGAGAGTCCTGACGCTGTTCGTGAAAGGAGATCGTGAAGGCTGGATGTTGATGTCCTCCAAAACAAAAATGGAGGAATATTTAGATTCAATAATTGGGAATCGTCCACATCAGGAAATAAAAAACTCTATAAATGATTTGGTCAACAATCTAACGAAAAAAGGATATTATGAATTCGCAAAGTTTTTTATCAAATAAAGTATTCGCTCACCAATATTCTTCAAACGGTTCGAATTCAATGAGGTAATGACTTGGCAGTCACACCTGTATGTAAGAAGTTGAGTGTTTCTCAGAGAAGAGCCTGTAAGGTTTTGGGCCAGCCACTCTCCACACAACGGCACAGCCGGAAGGTGCCTGAGGATGAGGAGAGGCTGGTGGAACGTATTATTGACTTGGGCTAGTCAAAATATGGACGCTACGGCTTCCTTGTGCCTCCCCAGAAAGGATAAATATGCGCTGTAGGCATTGTGAGTAAGTGCATTATTGGAAGCAACTTCTAGGGCTCGATTGTAGTTTTATTAAGTTGAGAAAACTTCACTCGAGAGACAACTCATAAATTGAAAAAATCCCCTGTTGGATACCTTTATCCAATTTCTCTTTATGAACCTCTTGAACCCGATATCCATTCTTAATTCCTTGTATTTTGGGGTTATTCGGATCACTAACCCAATCTAAAAAGGGCATAAAGATTGATCCTTTCACAAATTTCTTTGCGTCTTTTAAAAACCTTTGTATCAATGATCCAGAATCAAGCATTCCAAGAGTAACTGGAAACTTCTCAATTGGATCACCAGGAAAATAGGGCTGTGCAAAAATTATAACATCTACCGATTCTTCTATGTTTTCAAAAAGATCCCCTCTTACAACTGTTGTATTCTTTTTGGGACAGATTTCATGTAAATTTCCAACGGTATTGAAATATGCATCCTGACTGATATCAGAAAATACAACTCTTGAAGCTCCCCTTAAAGCTATAATAATACCTAGAATACCTGAGCCAGAACCAAGGTCTAACACTGTCTTTCCGTTATATATATCTGGATTCGAATATAAATACTGAGCTAGAACTAATGAACTCATTGGTTTAAGAACATTTGGAAATATAACGAATTTGTTTAAGAGATCATCAGGTCCGATTTTTGGATCGAATTCATGAATTTTACTCTCTGAGTGCTGTTTCAACTGATATTCAATTTGGAGCTTTTCACGCTCATTAAGTTTAGATAGCATTATCATTTTCTTTGTATTGAATTTGAAAAGAGTGATGATACCTTCTTATGCTCAGATTATCAACCTGAGATTCAAATCTCAGTCTTCAAGATAAGAACGCAACAGCACATCTTCTTCATCAAAGAGGAACTCAAGAATTTCACTACGACAAGCAAGATGCTCACTTGCTGTAAGCATTTTCTGAGTTCTTGGTCTAGAGAGAGTATTTGTTAAGGTTCTTTCAATTTTGCCGGTACGACGCGACATTAACATAATGCGATCTGCGAGAAGAATCGCCTCATCCACATCGTGTGAGACAAAAACAATTGGGACTTGCCTTTTTTGCCAAGCTCTTTCAACAAAACTGCCCATAATCCAGCGTCTTTCTTGATCAAGAGCAGAAAAAGGCTCATCCAATAATAAAATGTCGGGTTCCACTACTAATCCCCTGAGAATACTTACTAATTGTTGTTGTCCTCCGCTCAACTGATAAACACGCTCGTTGAAATCAGTTCCAGACAAGAATTCGTTAATTAATTTAGTAGCAGTTTCACGCCTGCTTTCTTTCTTTTCCCCTTTTAATCTGAGAGGGAATGCTACATTTTCTCCAACATTAAGCCATGGAAGCAATGTCGAACGGTAATCCTGCCAGACATATCCAACCTGTAAATTCTCTTTGTCAATCCCCATAAAAGAAATTTCTCCTGTATCAGGTTCTTCCAATCCTGCTATTACTTTTAAGAGTGTTGTTTTGCCACAGCCGTTAGGACCTATTAAAGTCGTAAATTTCGAGCAAGGAAACTCTAATGAAATATCTTTAAGCACAATGATTTCATCACCATTACTCCCAGGGAAAGATTTTGTGATTTTTTCTAGCCTTATTGAGTAGTTGATGCTTTCCATGGCACTACACCTTTTTCTAAAATAACTATAAGTCTGTTGAGAACTAATCCAATCACACCATTCATAATAATTATCGCAAACATATCAGCCATCGAATATGTTGTAAACGCCTCGATTAGACGCTGCCCCACTCCATATTGGCTTCCCATAAACATTTCGCAAAGAATTGATACGATCCATGCGAGTGAAATGGAGATACGAAGTCCGATTATCGTTTGGGGAAGTGATTCGAAAAAGATTATCCATTTAAAAACATTGGCACGAGAAGCTCCATAAAGGGAGGCCATTTGTCTTCTGGCCTTATTGCTTTGGATTACTCCATATGCCGTGTTTAATGCAATTACAAAGACACACGCAACAAAAATCATCCCGATTTTGGATGCGTGAGAGATCCCCAAAGTTAGAACAAATACTGGATAAAGAGTCGTGATCGGAGTACTGCGAAAGAAATCAATCATTGGAATACTAAAAGAATAAAGAGGTCTTATTGCCCCTATCAAAAGTCCGATGAGTACTCCTACGATTGCCGCTGCTGAGAATCCAACCAAAGTTCTTGCGAGGGAATAAACTAAATCAACAAGTATTCCATCCGATATAAGGAGTCTAAATAGGGATATTCCAATATTTATTGGATCCGGTAATAAGGTTGATTCTACAAGCTTTAGCCAAGAGATTAGTTGCCAGACTATTAGCGTTATAAGCGGCGATATATATCCAAGTTTAGAATAATTCTTTTTTTCTATCCTACTGAGATTTAGACTGATCTTTTCACTCATTCTGGAGTAGTATTAATCATTTCTCTTTGGCAACTGATCGAAATATGAAGTAACGAAGTATAGGGAATAATCAGGGACTGGTTTGTTTTCTAAACTTGATTCAGTCTCTCGGACAAGAACTCCTACTTGTGTAGTAGCATTTAGCATTTTTTCTTTATTATAAGAAAGCTCAATATTGAAGTATGGCCAGATGGTCTCAACTAAATCTAACTCAACTCGCAATTTCTGCGCAAGAAGATTTTTTGATTCCTCTGCATTATTGCTCACAAATTCAGCAGCTTTGATTAAACCCTCCAAAAACGCATTTATTGCAAATTTGTTATTATTCGCCCATTTCTTTTTTACGGCTAAAAACATATATCCTGTATAGGCTTTTGGATCACGAAATACAACAGCTTCTCCTTTTAATCCCTTCACTGTGGCATAAATATAAGGTTCCCAAGATGATGCAGCATCGATATCCCCAGATACGATAGCTGGGGCTATGGCTTTTGGCTGCAATTTTCGAATAATAACCTGATCCCTGGATATTCCATTGTTCTCGAGAAATCGATATGCAAATAATTCACCGCCGGTTCCTGGACTGAATGCTAAAGATTTTCCAATCAAATCTTGTGGAGTTTCTATATTTTTACTTTTGGGTGTAACTATCCCACAACTTGTGGACTCTACAACCGAACCTATAACTTTAACATCTTGGTTCCCTGTATATCCAAGATAGGCCACATTCACTTCTACAACGTTTGCAAATTCAACTTGATTCGCAATGAGTGCATCCATACAATATTTTCCTGCATCCTGAAAAAAAATATTGACATCAATCCCAGCTTCATCGAAGTAGCCCTTTTCTTCAGCGATCATAGTTAACGAACACCAAATATTTTTCCCTATAGCCACAGAGACATTTGGCCGATCGTCCTGTTTACATGAGACCACTGTAATAATAAAGAGCAAAGTTAATCCAATGAGAAATACATTATTTTTAAGTATTATTTGTTTCATCATTTGCTCACTTCACTTTTATATCTAAAATTGATTATAACAATCCATATTTCATAAGCCCAAGAAGTTATTTCTTTAAAAAACTGAAATCCCTTAGCTTTCCTTCCCGCCATTGGAACATATTCAATTATCCATAAAATTAAAAACATTCCAAAAGAACAATATGCAAAACCCACAATGAGTGCATTTGACTGATCTTTTACTAGTTCAAGAAAAGCTATTGAAAGGAGTATTCCAGATAATCTTTGAAAGAATTTAATACCTGTTCTGTATTCAATTAAAGAATTTTTTAGAGAATTACTGTTATCTTTCTCCATGAAGAACCTTTTTAGCGTTCCAATTTCGGTCTTATATCTTTTACTTAAACACCTCCAAAAAAATAGATTAATATCCCATATAATTAAAATAACAAAAACAATCATGATGTTTGTGGAAATATCGTGTAAAGACTCAAAACTGAGAGGGGATTTAGCCGGATTCTTATTCAATAATTTAATCTGCTCAACAAAAAGTGGCTCTTCCATTGCCGCCTTATTTACTGCATAAATTACCCAGAATCCAGCTGCGCCTCTAGATATTTTTTCTAATAAACTAGAAAAGCCTCCCATATAAGAAATAAAATGATTTTTATTTTTAATTTGTTTTAAATCAAATTCATGAACATAATGATATATTCGTGCAAATTGAATGATGGCGAAAAGAACTAAGACTGAACACAACAAATATAAGCTTAACAATTTTAAATCATCAATATTTTTGAGGTTTGGAATTAAGCTGCATGTCCAACGAATGAATCCACCTATAAGGAGAATTAGACTCCATCCGTATATTAATGCATGAGCTCCTTCTATACAGCCTACTTTTCTATCGAATGTAAAAAGGGCTTTTATTTGTTTTTTTATCCATTTATAAACTTTTTCAAATATTCGCCTCAGAAATCCAATAAAAGAGCTTCCTCCCTCATGGTCATTATTTGCCATCTTGTTCACATCTCCCAATCACCAATTTTTTATTCATAAATTATATATTTATACTTATCACTTTGCAAATATCAAAAACATAAGAATTTCTTTTTTTGCGATAGCACCAATTCCTCACCATTTTGCGTTATTCTTGTTAGTTGAAATCCTGAAATGAACATACCACACTCAAAAAAGCAGTGTTAAATAGAGCCAAGGCGGCATAAACAGCAAAATAGTCAGCACAAGATGGTAGAGATTCTACCGCTCAAATCGATAAAAACCAGCCATGGATGCTTTCAGAATTACTCTCCATTCTCTTCGGTTGTCATCAGGAGTTCCTGTCAGACAATTTGAGAGGGGGAGGAGGATCGGCAGTGATCTTAAGTGTCTTTGGAAAAATGTACTTTTTAAATTTATAAGCATTTATAGCGGTTTTTTTACTGATATTTAGGCTTTTGGCTATTTGCTCGTATGACATATCCAACAAGGGTAGTTCTTTTGCTTTAAGAGAATATTTCTGATGCATATAAACGCAACGGACAGGGTTGATTTTGATTGCAGCAGTTATTTCAGCACCGCTTCGAATTGGTAGCAACCGCGTCCAGATGAACGTTACTTAATGAGCTGCGTCGCATAATAAGAATTATGTAACCATTTTAAAGTCTATTTAGAAGGAATATCTCTTTTTTTTGATTTTGCCGAGATAAAGTCAAGTGTGCAGAACGTAAAATTAATCCGATTTGTGAAAA
>SDBT01019534.1_pt1 | contig 10616 bp, 12 predicted proteins | sample 2277101 | NCBI WGS metagenome assembly SDBT01 (sample SAMN10404973, study PRJNA504765) | marine sediment metagenome | isolation source: marine sediment core GS10_PC15, 103 cmbsf | place: Arctic Ocean: Southern Knipovich Ridge | collected 2010
TATTGGTAACCCTCTGGATATGGAGACCAAGCTTTGTCTTAACTTAGAGGAATTCGTTAAGCGTTCCAATGGTATCTTCGGCAAGAGTGGCACCGGGAAGACATTCCTTACCAGAATTCTGCTTATTGGTATGCTCCAGAAGAGTAAAGCGGTCAACTTAGTCTTTGACATGCACAACGAGTATGGTTGGGCGGGGACGAGGGAAGTTGGCCCGCCGGTCAAGGCGCTTAAACAGCTTTTCCCATCCAACGTAGCTGTTTTTACCCTTGACGAAGAGAATGCGCGGCGCAGGGGGGTAAGCACCGACGCCGTTGTCAGAATCGGTTATGACAAAATTGAGCCGGAAGACATAAGGCTGCTGCGCCAGACACTGAATCTTACTGAACTTGCCGTTGAGGCAGCATACCAGCTATATGGGAGGTTTGGCAAGAACTGGCTACAGAGAACTTTGGACACGGAAGACCCTGAGGAGACAAGGAAGTTGCTGGACGCCCTGACAATACACGAGAGTACCTTTCGGAGCCTGCGGCGGGGGCTGGCCAGTATCCGGCGGCTTCCTTTTATTGAGTCTCAGGCGCCCACTGATGCGGTAAGAGACATTCTGGAATACCTTGACCGCGGTATCAATGTGGTCCTGGAGTTTGGCCGGTACCGGGATATTACGGCCTACATCCTGGTAGCCAACATGCTCAGCCGCCGAATCTATGCCCAATATCAGGCAAGGATGGAAAAGGCAATGGCTGCGGCTGAGGATGGCGCAAAACCTCGTCCTCTGGTAATAACTATCGAGGAAGCGCATAAGTTTCTTAACTCAGAGGTAGCCAATCAGACCATATTTGGTACCATCGCCCGGGAGATGCGTAAGTATAATGTTACCCTGCTGGTGATTGACCAGCGTCCCAGTGGCATTGATGAAGAGGTGATGTCTCAACTCGGCACCAAGATAACCTGCTTATTAGACAATGAGCGTGATATTGATAGTGTGCTGTCTGGTGTATCGGGTAGGAGTGAGCTCAAATCGGTGTTAGCTAAGCTGGCTTCCAAACAGCAGGCGCTTATCTTTGGCCATGCCGTGCCGATGCCGGTAGCGTTCCAGCCACGGGAGTATGGTTCCGCCGAGTCCTATAAGGACTTTGTCGCCGCTGGAGAGCCTGAAATCAGACAGCAAGCCGAAAAAGATATTGAGGAATTGTGGGAATAGAGAGGTCAGTTAAATGCCGAGAAGAAAGGTTGGCCTGGCTCTGGGCACTGGCGCCGCTCGAGGCTTAGCTCATATCGGAGTGCTGGATGTCTTAAGGAAAGAAGGAATTCCTGTTGATATGATTGCTGGTACCAGTGCCGGTGCTGTCGTCGGTGCCCTCTATGCCCAGGGCAAGGATGCCAGCCTGATAAAAGACCTGGTTCAAGACCTAAGTTGGAGGCGGCTGGTCTCTGTGACGGACATTGCCTTACCTAAAACCGGTTTCATCAGCGGCAAGAAGATTAGAGACTTTTTGGCATTGATTATTGGGGGTGACATAAATTTTAGCGATTTAAAAATACCTTTGGCTTGTGTAGCTACTGATATAATTACCGGTGAGGAAGTTGTATTTGACCAGGGCCCGGTGCTGGCAGCAATAAGAGCCAGTATTTCTATTCCGGCAATATTTACCGTAGTTAAATGGCAAGGCAGGTATCTGGTTGATGGTGGCTTAGTGAATCCAGTACCGGTGAATGTTGTTAAACAGATGGGGGCCGATTTTATTATTGCCGTAAATGTAGTACCAGATGTGGCTGACCGAGCTAATTGGGTGGACAAGAAGCCGACGGCGGGTTTCAAAGAGCCTAATATCATCCATATCATAATGCAATCGATATATATTGGCACTTATTCGTTAGTGAGTCATAGCCTGGAGGGGGCTGATATTGTGATTGAACCCCGCGTGGCTGATATTGCTTATGGTGAGCTCCACCGAGCCGCAGAGTGCGTCCAGCGGGGTGAAGTAGCTGCTCAAGCCTCTATTCCTGAGATAAAACGAAAATTGGAAGCCTAGATTTTTAGTCTCAGTGATTCCCCACTTTTTGTGAGTTCCTTTTGCTAGAGGACACCTATCAGGGGTTGACAAAAATATATGTACAGTTTATAATATAGTTGCAAATAAGATGCATTAGCAATAAGAGAAATGAATAAATCTGGATTGCTAGGGATTAGTCGTAAAGCATTAAATGTAGCCGGGATGCGGGTGACCAATCAGCGGGCTTTGCTTCTGGAACTAATTCGGCAGGGGAAGGGGCACCTGGATGCTGATGAACTCTACCGCCGAGCGCGTGAGAAGCAACCTCGGCTCAGCCTGTCTACCGTTTACCGCACTCTGCAATTATTAAAAAAGCTAGGCTTGGTAGAAGAGCTCCATTTTGATGAAGAGCACCATCACTATGAGATAAAACCTTCTACTGAGCATCACCACCTGGTCTGCGTTGACTGTGGTCGGGTTGTTGAATTTAAGTATCCGTTAGCTCGCCTGGTGAAGAGGAATGTTGCTGAAGCCAAAGATTTTGAGATTACCGGTACTGAAATTAGAATAACAGGCTCTTGTGGCGACTGCCGCCAGGGAAGGAAATAATTTTTTGCTAGGCTTATTGCAAATGAGAAGCATTTGTATTCAGTGCACGACGACTTAAAGACTGGGAAGGAAGAGTTGCTAATGTAAAGAAGCTAGATAAAATTCGCTAAATATAAATAAAGGAGGATTACATTTATGATCGGACCATACCTGCTAACATTTAGAGAAGTTCTCGAAGCGGCAATGATAATAGCGATTATTTTAGCCTATCTAAAAAAGACTCAGAGAGGCTTCTTATCACGCTATACCTGGTACGGTGTCGTCTTTGCCACAGTTTTATCCCTAATCTTAGGTGTCTCCAGTTGGCTATTATATGGCGCCATCCCGAAGTCCGCTCAAGTACTATTCGAAGGTGGTGCTGCCTTATTGGCCGTGGTCGTTTTAACCACCATGATATTCTGGATGGCAACTAAAGGCAGGAAGATTCGGACAGAGATTGAACAACGTGTTAAGGCAATAGCAACCCGCGGCGCAGTATTGGGGCTGGTCTCATTCGCATTCATCGTAGTATTTAGAGAGGGACTGGAAACGGTGGTTTTCCTTATGCCATTCCTGGTGGATAATCCCGGGTCTACTCTCATCGGGGCAGTTCTAGGAATGGGGAGTGCCCTTATCTTGAGTTTCGCCATATTTGTTTTTGGCATGAGAATCAATCTGGGTAAATTTTTCTATTACAGCAGCCTCCTGTTAATCCTGCTCGCCGGTGGGCTTTTTGGTTACGGAGTGCATGAGCTAATAGAATATTGGAAACTTAGTGGAGTGCAACTCGGCTGGCTAGGTGATTATGCCTATGTCCTGAACATACCGAGAGATAGCATTCTCCACCATAAGGGTGCCGTGGGCTCCATTTTTGCCGTAATGCTGGGCTACACAGTGAAAGCAGAATGGGCGAGACTGATAGTTCATATAGCCTACCTCGCCGTCGCCCTCCCACTTGTTATCCGAGTTTACCGCAAAGGAGATGGTCAATCTGCACCTAAAGGTTAAAAGTCAACGCTGGGGCGGTTCTTGACGGCTATCACCGGTTACAATGCCAATCCGTCCCTGGTGGAAGTGGTCGCTTACGTTGTATATCTAACATTGGTTCTAGGAAGCTACTTCCGCCCCATCAAGGTGGGGAAAGAAATGGAAGTCGCGGTGGCGACAAGACAGCCAGTGACTAAAGGAAGTTAGGAAAATGACCCTCGGGCAGAAAATATTGAACGCTTTTAGCTTTGGCAGACGCGGTGGTAGCTGTCATGGAGAAGGGCGGCATATGAAGGATGATAACCTTAGAAGAAAGGTGAGTATTGTCGGTAGCCCGAATGTAGGGAAAAGTGTGGTCTTCAATAATCTCACCGGGGCCTATGTTACTGTCTCTAATTATCCGGGCACGACGGTAAATGTGTCACGAGGTAAAGCCAAGATTGAGGGCGAGGAATTTGAGATAGTGGATACCCCGGGGATGTACTCACTATTGCCTATCACCGAGGAGGAACGAGTAGCCAGGTCAATGCTGCTGGAAGAGAAACCCGAAGTCATCCTACAGGTGGTGGATGCCAAGAATCTGGAGAGGATGCTACCCCTCACCCTCCAGCTTATTGAAGCTGGACTTCCCACTATACTAGACCTCAACATGATGGATGAGACCGAAGTGGCCGGGGTAGAAGTCGACATTAAGCGGCTTGAGGAACAGTTGGGCATCCCCGTAGTTGCCACCGTGGCTACTACCGGCCGTGGCATAAAGGCTCTACGAAGGAGACTAGTGGAATATGTTAGGAGCCAAAGCTGCGCAAATCAGGTATGACGATTCTCTGGAATCAGCTCTAGCCAGCATCGGAAGCCGGCTTAAAGGTAATTACGGTATCTCCAAAAGAACTATTGGGCTACTTCTTCTCCAGGGAGACCATCAAATAGAGAGACAGGTCAGCGAGCAGGAAGCCGCAGACTATAAGTCAATCCAGGAGGTCGTGTCTCAAGCCAGGTCCAGCTATAGCCAACCTCTAAGCTATATTATCGCCTTGAGGCGCCAGCAAGAGGTGAGGCGTATTCTGTCCACAACGGTGACCTCAAGAGAGAAGCCCAGCAAAGGGTTTGCTGAGAGGCTGAGCCGGGCCATGATGAATCCCATAACGGGGGTTCCTATCCTCCTCGTAGTTCTCTACTTTGGGCTTTACCAATTTGTCGGCGTTTTCGGCGCCGGAACTCTGGTTGACTTCATTGAGGGCAATATTTTTGGGGAGTGGCTCAATCCCTGGGTTACTGACTTCGTCATCGGTCTTATACCCTTCAAGGTCATTCAAGATTTATTTGTTGGCGAATATGGGATTATCACCCTGGGACTTAGCTACGCTTTTGCTATCATTCTGCCCATCGTGGGCACTTTCTTTATTGTCTTCTCCATAATTGAAGACAGCGGCTACCTCCCCAGACTAGCCATGCTCATTGACAGGGTGTTTAAAGGAATTGGGCTTAGTGGTCGGGCAGTAATACCCATGGTGCTGGGATTCGGCTGTGACACTATGGCCACTATTGTCACCAGAACCCAGGAGACAAAGCGGGAGCGGGTTATCACTACTCTTCTTCTGGCTTTAGCCATTCCCTGCTCAGCACAATTGGGGGTTATCTTTGCCATCTTGTCAGGTAGCGGGCCGGCACTTCTTATCTGGGTCGGGGTGATAGCCCTGGTATTGCTATTTGTCGGCTATTTAGCATCTAAAATTATCCCTGGGGACAGAGCCAGCTTCTATATGGAGGTGCCGCCGCTCAGGTTGCCCAAGCTCTCCAATGTGCTGGTCAAAACCTATACCCGACTGCAATGGTATTTCACCGAGGTTCTCCCCTTTTTCATCCTGGCCAGCATCTTGCTCTGGTTGGGAAAGCTAACCGGGGTGTTTGACCTTATCATCGGTGGACTTGAGCCGGTGGTTGAGTTCATTGGGTTGCCGCCGGAGGCTGCTGTCGCCTTTCTCTATGGCTTCTTCAGGCGGGATTTCGGCGCCGCCGGGCTATATGACCTCCACAGCTCAGGGGTGCTATTGGGGATACCACTGGTGGTGGCGGCGGTTACCCTCACCCTATTCGTCCCCTGCATTGCTCAATTCATGGTCATGCTGAAAGAAAGGGGAATAAAAACGGCGCTAGCCATCGCCCTGTTTATCTTCCCCTTTGCCTTTTTGGTGGGATTTGTCCTTAACCTGGTTCTCACCGCCCTGGGGGTGTCACTATGAAGTGCCCTCTTTGCGGCTATCAATTTCAAGAAGAGGAGGGTAAAGGCGCCTGTGAGGGGTGCCCACTGGCTGGGGCTTGCCACCTGGTAAGGTGTCCTAACTGCGGCTACGATATGCCTGCGGAACCAAGACCAATAAAGGCCTTTAAGGCCTGGAGGAGGCGAGACAATGGAGCTAAAAGAACAAGCAGAAGAGCTTCTAGAGACACTATGGATTCGCACTGAGGAGAGGAAGGAAGGCTCCTTCTCCTTAGATGATTTGGGGGAAGCTAAGGAGCCCGTAGAGCAATTGCTCGATGCTGGCTACATTTCTGTCTCCAGCGACCGGGTCATGTTAACCAGTAAGGGACGACCTGAGGCGAGAAGTGTGGTCAGGAGACACCGGCTGGCCGAGCGTCTACTGACCGATATTCTGGGCACCAGGGATACGCTTATCCATGAGAAGGCGTGCAAATTCGAGCATTTACTTGACCGAGGGCTGGATGAAAGTATCTGTATTTTGTTAGGGCATCCTAAGGTCTGCCCCCACGGTAGCCCGATACCACCAGGAAGATGCTGTCAGCAGGAGCAAACGGAAGCACAAAGGCTTGTTTTTCCCCTTTCCCAGCTAGCTCCGGGACAAAAGGGCAAAGTAGCCTATATCTATGCGCCAGAGTCAAGCCAACTTCAGAAACTGATGGCTATGGGCATTCTTCCCGGCGCACCGATAAGCCTTATTCAGAGCTTTCCCTCTTATGTCTTTCAGGCTGGCCAAACGCAGTTTGCCATAGACAAAGAGATAGCCGACGCCATCTATATACGCTTGGTGGAGGAAGCGGTCAGTAGTGAGACAGGAGCGGAGTCACATAGGCACAGATGGCGAAAGGGTGGACTAGCACAACGCCTTGGCTTCTGGCGGTCAGAGGGAAGATGACTGGTTTAGGTTACACCATAGCTCCAGGCTGGTGGTAGCTTTAAGTACTGGCCGGGAAGGGTGTTTTAGTCCACTCTCTGGTCGTCATCTCCCAGACCTTAATTTGTGGTAATAACCTCTCTACATCAGCTCTATGGCATAGTTCGGTGCCGGGTGTTAACACGGCGGCAGTACCCATAGCTACCGCCAATCGGCAGGCTTCCAGCAGTGGCTCTTGTTTAGCTAGCTTTAAGGCAAAACCAGCTATAGTGCAATCACCAGCTCCCACGGCACTGCGAACCTTTACCGGGGGTGCCACTGCCTTGAAGATTCTTTCTTTGGTGGCAGCAATGATGCCATGCTTCCCCCGGGAGATGACTGCTATTTCAATATCCATCTCAACCAGGCTAAGGGCTGCCTTAATGATTGCCTCCTCGGTACTGAGTTCCATCTTGAGCAGCTCCTCAGCCTCCCGGATATTAGGCTTGATGAGGTAGGGCTTGGCCTTTATACCTTCCTCTAACCATTGACCCTCAGAATCTATAATGGCTCTTACCCCATTGCTTTTAGCCTCCATGATTATGTCATAATAGATATTAACTGGGACACCAGGCGGTATGCTGCCGCTAGATATCACTAAATCCGGGCTGGGATCAATTTGCCTTATTTTCCGGTAGAACCTCTCCAGCTCTTTCTTTGAGATGTATGGACCAGGGGCGTCAATCCTTGTTTGCTGGAATGTCCTGGTATCAGTGATGATAAAGTTGGTGCGTGTTTCCTGTTCAATAGGGGTGAAGCTGAATGGCACCCCGTCTTCATCGAGCAATATTTCTACCTGTCTGCCCACAGGACCACCTATGAATCCATAGGCTGCGGTTCTGTCACCCATCTCATGAATAGCACGCGACACATCTATTCCCTTGCCCCCGGCATAGCGGTGCAATTTAGACCAGCGGTTAGTCCCGTCCATTACTAATCCATCCACAGTAATATGCTGATCCAGGCAAGGGTTAAGGGTAATAGTAGCAATCATAGCGCCCCTTTTTTAATATTCCTGATACCACCTTTCTCCTATCGGTGCTAGCTCGTGGCTAAATAGCCCGAGCTTCTTATACCACGGCGTGGCATATTTACCGGCTAGCTCAGTCAGTCTTTTTAGTCTATCTACCCCTACCGTTGATAGATAGTGAACCCTCTCCTCGGCATCATCAATATGCATTGCCTCTTGCCAGAGAGCCCGACCACCTAGAAAACCTGAGGCACCAGCCTGGCAGGCGATTTCTACTTCCAGGCAGAACAGGTCAAAGTCTACACCGGCGCTTAGGATGACCCAGGGAACCCGGGATGATGCATCTAACTGCTGGCAGAGGTTGACCAGCTCAGACCTATCTTTCTTATGGTGTAGGTCAGTGGGAAACTCAGCCTTTAGAACATCTATAGGGAGGGTGGTAATCTCTTGAGCTGTCTTAATTACCAGCTGTTCTTTTGAAGCCGCAAACTTCGTTGGGTCATTAATTTCATTGCCTATAGGATAGCTCAATGGTTCTACCAAGAAGGGGAGGTCATATTTTATACATTCCATGGCTACAGCATCTATTGTGCTCAACTGTTCGCTGGCTAGCTGTTTCAAACCAGGGTGGTAGTAGACCAGAATCTTGACGGCTGAGGCACCCATCTGCTTAATCTTCTTAACATTCCAGTCATCCAGTAGCTTGGTTAGGCGATGCTCTTTTTCACCGCTGTAGCCGGAGGCTTCTATACTGACCAGAAGGCCAGTATCATTTGGTAAGACGCCGTGACTAATACATTGAGCAGCACCAAATATGGGGTCAAGGAGCACCGCACTGGCATATTTAGCTAAGCTAGAGCACAGCTCTAGCTTGCGTTCAACCATTTCTTCGTAGCTGACCTTTCCTGGTTGGTCTTCGTCTATCATACGGCGTAACGAGCCACGGTGATCCATGGCGCAGATAGTAAAGATACCATCTGGATTAGTAATCTGCTGCAAGCCTCTTATTTTGCCAATGCTGAGTCTTTTCATATTTCTCTCTAGGTTATTGTTAGATTATGGGGTAAACGGCGAGTTAAATCAAGACCTGTGTCAACTATTTTTAACCTCGTTATTAAGATTGTTTATCAACCTCACCCCCTTTATCCCCCTCTCGATGGATTAAACACCATGTCATACGCGCTAACGGTGTTACCCTCCATCTCCAAGGGGATGTTAGCTGTTATAAAGATATAGTAAGAGCATGGAAGACCTTCTAAGGAAGGGTACATACAATTCGGGGGGAAGACCATCTGAGCATTACATTGGACAGAGATCGTTTCTGAAAGACAATCGTGGAGCTATCCCACCAAATGTACTGATACCACCTGCTTTGGAGACATTTGCACCGCTTAACTTCCTTAGCTTCGCAAACACTGCCACCAATGATCCATATCAAGTATATTGTAGAGCAAATGGCATTCGCCCACATCCGGCACGTATGCAACCTAAACTGGCTGAATTCTTCATAGAATTTCTGACTGATGAGGAAGATCTAATCATGGATTCTTTTGCAGGAAGTAATACTACGGGAGCTATGGCGGAGAAGCTAAATAGGAAGTGGCTTTCAACTGAACTCGACTCGGCGTATGTCAAGGGCGAGATTTGCCATGCTCCGACTGTTCACTGTGTACTCTATAATAAACCGGACAATAGCTGTGGGCACAACAGTTGTCCATTGTGTTCAGTCGGGGTCACAATTGTTGGGTTGTTACCTAATTGCACAAATTAGCGTTTTGTTTAGTTGCAATGTAGTAATTAATGCCTTAATCTTAAAACTGTATGGATATTCCTTTCTCAAGATGGTATTCAGTAGTCCAGAGGCGAAGATCACGCAGGCATTTCGATCCAAACCGACCAATCGAGTCTGGCTCCCTGGCAGCTCTTGACAGGGTGTGCAGAGAGTTCACGCCTTTTCCTCATGCCCGAGCATATCTGGTGAGCGAACCGGCAAAAGACATCTTCAAAGGCATCGTTGGTGGCTATGGCAAAATAAGTGGTGCGCCGGCATTTATCGCTTTCATAGGAGACATGAGAGCGCCTTCTGTTCAGGAGGAAGTCGGGTACACTGGTGAGGGGATTGTTCTGGAGGCAACAGCTCTGGGGTTAAATACGTGCTGGGTGGCTGGCTTCTTCAGACCGGAAAGCGTAGCTTCCCTTGTTGAGATCAAAGATAACGAACGGGTGCTGGCAGTAACGCCAGTGGGTTACGCGAGCCGATTTGAGTCATTTGCCGAGAGGTTAATGACAGGCTTCGGACTTACTCGCAGGCGTCTTTCGCTCTCAAAGCTAGTAAGCGGGTCGCGGGTAGACAATCTACCGGAATGGGCAAAAGTATCCCTTGAAGCTGCCCGACTTGCTCCGTCCGCAGTCAATCGGCAACCCTGGGGGTTTGACGTAGATGGCAGTGGCATTACTGTATTCGTGAGAACCAGAGGCCCGGAGTTCAATGTGTCAAAGCGTCTTGATTGTGGTATCGCAATGCTTCATATTGAAGTAGCCGCCTCGAACTTCGGAATCCAGGGAGCATGGGAACTACTGGAAGCCCCCCGGGTGAGCCGTTTTGTTGCCGCCAATACCAAAGGGAGTCGGAAATGAAACTGAAAGACAAGGTAGTCGTGACCTTGTATCTCAAACAGTGTGTTAAAGTATCCTTCGAGGGATGGGTGTGGCAGGCCGATTGACCTTAGGTCTTGCAAGACCGTGGGACAGCGTGGTCGCCACACCCGAATCTTCAGAAGAGCCCGAACAGTTGCCAAGAGTGCCAAAGCCACAAGCAACACGGTGAAACGATCAAGTCTCATGTCTACACTTAATTATTGTTCGCAGGTAATGAAGTCAAATCTACCTAGCTCCCTATTATAG
>SDBT01019535.1_pt1 | contig 10616 bp, 10 predicted proteins | sample 2277101 | NCBI WGS metagenome assembly SDBT01 (sample SAMN10404973, study PRJNA504765) | marine sediment metagenome | isolation source: marine sediment core GS10_PC15, 103 cmbsf | place: Arctic Ocean: Southern Knipovich Ridge | collected 2010
CAGGCGGGACCGAAGAACCCGTTCGTCCAGTCGGCACTGTGTCGGCCACGCTCGTCGTGATCGTCGTCGGGATGACCATGGAACTTGAGGAAGTCAACATAGTTATTGTGGTGGTGATGCTCGATGGCACCAGGGTACTTGTCGTGGTGCTCTCGCACTTGTAATGAGGATTCTTCTCTACCTGGCAGTAGATGTTCCGGACATGCCCAGGGGGAGCGTCAGGGACCGCTAGAGCGGAGACAGCCAACACCAGGAGCAGCACAGTGGCTGCTCCCAGGAGCTTCACGCTGTGGCGGCGAGGAAGAGGAGTAGAGCAGCAATCACTCCGAGGGCTTGGATGACGGCTTGGCCGACCCATGACGGCCACTTCGGACGTGGGTTACGCATAGGCTCCCCCCGACCGTTGATCAGGAACTCGCCAGGTCGGAGGGGATCGGGGATCTTCTCACCGATCATCTTGTCGGCTAAGACATCGACGGTGATCTCCGTTCTCTCCACTGTCTCCTTCATCTCGGGGACATCGATCATGAGTTGCTCGTGCTCCCTCACCCGTTGAACGATCTCGTTTGCCCCACCAAGGTTGTCCCGAGCTAACGACAGGTCATCGAACCTTCCCTCCAATGAATCCATGCGATCGTTGACCAATTCGTAAACATCCTCTGTCCTGTGACGATCATCGGTCACGTCAGCACCGGAGTAACGGTGTCGGTGACTCCCACAGCATCCGTGTTCGCCTTGGTCTCAATGCTCTGAACCTCATCCGTAGCTCCCACCGCTTCCGAGATCGTTCTTTCCACAACTGGTGCGGAATGGGTGATTGTATCAGTGACCCCGACATCTTCAGCCACGACCTGGAACCCGAGTTCGACCTCCTCAGTGACCCCGACCCCGTCCACGATCGTTTGAACCAGAAGCTCGGCTGCATCGGTAACGAAGTTGTCTCCATAAACCGCATCATCCGGATAGGAGAGGATCGTTCCTGCGGCACCATCGTTGAGGGGCGCAGTGCCGTAACCGGCTTCCAGCCCGAGATCGTTCCCCACCACCATGGCTCTGTCTCCACTCTGGATATGGATCCCATAACGGGTCGCAGGAAGGGCATGAACCTTGTTGTGATGGAGCATCACGTCTTCACTGTCACCCGTCACAAGAATGCCGTCATAGGTATTGGATGCTGCATCACCCACATTCTCCACCTGGCAATCGTGGAGAACGGCGTTACGAACCTTATCGAGAACGATCCCGTGGAACTCAGCACCGTCTACATAGATATGTGACGCCCTGAGATTCTGCACATAACTGAACCCACCCAACGACTCGAAACGAACCCCGTCAGCAGCAGATCCATCCACGTTCAGGTTTGAAACACTCAGGAAAGATGATTGGGTTTGTTTGATTACCACCCCACCCGTAGTCATAACATTGTCGATGGAACCTTTAACAACCTTGGCATCTATAGCTAAAACTGAGGCACCGATATGAACATCATCGAGAATCAAATTGTTGAACTCTCCATTGTTGATCGTTCGTATCCCATACTCACCTTTGAGGGCGGCTCCGCTGATAGCCATCCGGAATGAGCCAGTCGCATCCACCAAAATGGCGGATTCCAGACACTCAATTGTGATACCGGATACCACCCAACTAGTAGAAGACCCAGCTATGACCACGATGCCGTTGGTGAGAGAGGCCCCCGCTGCGACGTGGACATTGAAAAGTGAGGTAGTAAGAAGTGTGGACCCATCTATTCGCAGGAAGTCACCTTGGCCATTGATCTGTATGACATCGGAAATAGATGTGCTATCACGGGTGATCAGAATGGATGAATCCGTGTAGTTGGGGGCGCTGAAGTTCAATCCTGTGATTACCTCTTGACCGCCATCTATCTCCAATCCGGTCTTGGCGTTACCAGCAAAAGTTATGTTTCGTATTTGACCATATACGCTCTTAAGTTGAACCCCTTTATAGGTTCCCTGGTTAGTCCAGATCATTAAATCGGACACCAAACCCTGCGTACTCATACTGATTATTCGATCATCAGCCTTTCCATCCGTTTGATTGTGAAGAATCGTCGCCGTCGCTCCCACCCCCTGAATATGCCTACCGAACCCGCTACCGATTCCGTTCTCCTCATCTATGAAGAAGTCACCTTCTGACAATAAAACTCGACCATTATTGCCATCCAATTCAATAAATCCGGCAACTATCTCTGCGTTGTCGTCCTCCCCGTCGCACACGAAGTCAGCCATATTCTTGACTTCGTCTCGTGCGTTACCGGCAGCTACCAGGACAGTCGGGATGGACTCCTTGGGGTGGGTGTGATCACCGACTGCCCCGCCCCCACCACCCACCCGATCCAACGGGTGGAACTCCCGAAGCATGCGGTTGATCGCAGCAGAGGTAACTGGAGAGGTAGCCATCTAAAACCCAGGGACTATGGGGTAGAAAGGCAGCACTGCTTCACCTTCGCCTATGGGATAGCTCTTCCTGAGCGCATCCTCAGACTCCTGTGTCCTTGGACGAGTGGGATCTGGCGGGTCGATGTGAACCGGTCTACCGAAGTCAACCTGATGGCTCGGGGACTGGCGTCCAGGGGCGACCACGGTGTTGATCTTGACTACCCGAATGCTCTCTCCTGAGATATCGGGTGGGAGTTGCGTATCGACCAGATCACCGAGCTTGAGATCCTCCCAGATCTTGATGTCAGCGTCTGAGAAATCGGCCTTGATCCCGAACTTACGCTTATTGGATTCATCCAATATCGAAGAGGTCACCTCACCCAAGGTACCGAGGATCTCAGTGGTCCCTGAGTAGGACTCCCGCCTCCCGTAAGCCGCAGACAGAGAGGTGTCCTCCTCCTCATTGAGGATCCCATCGTCGCCCTCAGCCAGGATCACGTTGGGACCAGCCGAGGCTCTCTGAAGCTGTGCCTTGGTTAGTCCTCGGCCTGTGAACACAGCGGGGCTATCAGCCGCAGTCTGATCGGTACCCGCTCCGTTTCGGTTGTACATCCTCAACTCGTAAAGGGTTCCGGTCCAGTGGATATACCACTCGATCCCGAAACTGGCTAAGAGATCCATGACCTGAGCCATGTCTCTGCCTCTGTTGATTCGGACCTTGAGCTTGGCGTCCCAGTCAACTCCCGCCGAGTCCGTATTATCATTAAAGGTGTTCATGTTGACCCAAACGAGAGCACCTCGTATCAGGATCGGCTCCATGAGCTTCTTAACGATCCTGCCCGCTGTGGCCTCCTGACGGCCCTCACCCATGATGCCGTCATCCGCCCAAAACTCCAGTGCTCCAGCCTGCTCAACACGGAGGTTCGGCCAGACCTCTTTACCTGTCATCTTTGCGGTGACGGCACAGAACGTCCAGGTAGCGGTCGGCACCGTTGTGACTTGGTTGTTGATCCAAGGACCGTCCGGACGTTTGAAGACAGCTATGAAGTTCTTGTCAGACCCTGAGTTCTGGTAGATCCACACCCCCCAGGTGTTGACGACACCCGCTTCTGTGTCTTCGATGTGTTGCTCGAACCCGTCAGCGCCCATCCCCGTTCCGTTGGTGATCACATGAGCCGAGTGGGTACCTTCGTGAGTGAAAAGCTGGTCCTGTTCGAAGGTGGCTAGTCCTGAATCGTCATGAGCCGAGTCGTGCCAGGGAAGAAGCCCAAGATTGGGGCCAGAGATCTCGAAGTCATCAAGGTAGAAGACCGGTCCCTCGCCACCGAAGTGATCGTCGTATTGCACGAGGACGGTGAACGATTCTTGACTCGGCCCCACCGTGACATCAATGTGGATCTTCTGCCAGGTGGCATCGCTGGACCCCGTGTCCTTCGGTACGTTGCCAAGCTCGGCTAAGGAGTACCCGTCGAAATTAAAATCGTTGGCGTGGTGAGCGGTGTACCCCGAGGAGACGCTGATCCCAGCGGTGAACCTCTTCCCGGTTGTCGATGATCGAAGCCAGATGTCGTAGACGTACCTTCCTCCAGGCTTACAGTCGAACTTCCTCTGACCTCCTGTGTGGAATTTGTCCGCATCGATCTGGAGGGCGAAGTTCCCTGTTCGGGCTTGAGCGGCGTCCTCATTGACCTGTAGTGAGTCAGGTGCCTTGGGGGTCTGTCCCCACCCGTCAAGCTCGCCGTCTTCCCACCCAGTGCTCCCGACACTGTCCTCGAACCCTTCGTTGCTCAGGCTCTTATTTTCAGTCCCGAAGACCCAGTCAGGTTGCTTGGTCTTCTTCCCTGGTGTGTAGTCGAAGGGGTAGACCACTCCATGGCCGAGACCCGAGTTGATGTCCTCACCGTTGACAACGGTGTTGCCTATGTCACTGAAGACCCTTTGTCTGGTGGTGGCGTAGAAGGAGCAGAGATGGGTCTGGTCACGGAACAGCCTGAGCAGGGTCTCGGTGTTGGTGGAAGGGTCATTGATCTCATCGAGCCTCGGGAAGTCACTAGAGAGCGTCAACGAGCCAGGAGCGAACCCACTCAACTCCTGACCGGCTCCCAATTGCGCTATCGGGACATCCTTGATGATCACCTCGTGAGGGGATGACCCTGGATCGTTCCAAGCTTCTAGTCGGTACCCCATATCAAAAGAAGTGGTGGAACCAGTCGAGGTCTATGTTCCCGCCGCCCGACACAGTGAAGCCGTTGGATCCAGGCTGCATCTCGATCCACCAGGCACGGTTCACGGTCAGCTTGTTGTCCTTGTGTGTGGACCCTGACTTAACGGTCCTGGGTTGAACTCTTACGATCAATCCGCTCTCGCTCACCGTGATGAAGTCACCGGAGGCGTCGTGGGTGAGAGTCCCTGCGGAGTTGAAGGTGACCACGATGTTCCCGATCGGAGCGTTCCCCAAGTTGGTGGCGGTGAAGCCCCCTGTCTCCCCGTTCTGCGACTGGAGTCCGGTCTGTTCCCAGAACGGATAGGGAGCACGGAGGAGTAGACCGAACTGTCTCCCTACTGGTCCGGTCCCCTGAGCCATCGGAAAGGTTTGAATCGGATACACATCGATCGTGCGAGTGGTGCCGTCAGGCATGGCCCTAGAGAGCACGAGCGTGTCGTTCACGTTGTGGAGAGCACCCAACAGGTCGTCCACGTTGGACTGGATATGCTCGGCAGGATCGAGAGCGCCACCTCCGGCTGGCAGGAAGGGATGAACAGAAATAGCGAGGGCGATGGTTCGTGCTCTGTAGAACCCACGGTCGTCCATCTGTGCACCGTGTCGGTAGCCATAGACGGTCTCTTGGAGCCGCTTCCCAGGCCAGCCGTCCCAGCCGTTGACGCTGCCTATGTCCCAACCCACCTGACGTAGGTTGAGACCGGCGAGAGTGAACCCTGTCGTGGGAGGCATTATTGAGTGATACCCCCAGTTGCGGATATGAGGTTCGCTGCCACAATTTCTGCGGGCAGGTCGTGGGTCTCCAAACTCTCTATGTTGTAATAGTTGAGGGTTCCTCCTGGGGAGAACCCAGGTCCACCAGGGGTGATGCTCGGTGCTGAAATTGGGTTTGGCTTGGCGAAGACATGGTCCCTGATCTGGCTATCGATAGCTCTCAAAGCTCCCGCAACGATGTCAGGCCAATTGATGATGGCGGCAGACAGGGCGTCACCGAACTCAGACTCAACCAAGGCTCCACCGTCAGCCGCAGCGACCGCCATGACCCCCCACTGCTCTACCAGATCGTCGTGGACTTGCTGTGCGAACTCATCGATCTGTGACGATCCGGCGATATCACCTAGCCTTTCGGCCCCGGCAACCGTATCAAACAGAAGCCCCAGTGCCTCTTCGAACTCCTCGGGACCGAGCACTGCAAGCCAAGTCTGATCATCTATCGAAGCGGCATTAAAAGCGTCTTGAACGTCTTTAGGAAGTCGTAGGAACTTGTCGCTCTCAATGAAGTCTCCGATCTTGTCCATGTCCTCCAAGATCAATTTCTGGCTCGCAACCCACTCATCGAAATCGATGTCAGTGGCTCCCTCATAGAGATCGAAGAGAGGGATCTGATCGAGGAATCCTTGACTGATTCGGTCCAACTCAGCGAGGATCTTTTCACGCCCCTCTTGCAAGCTGGCTGCTAGTCCATCCACCAATCCGGACAGCTTCGTTTGCTGCTCATCAGTGAGTTCACCCAGATCCTCGATCTCGTCACCGATCCCTGGGAGGTCGTCGGTCAGACCAGCGAGGAACCTCTTCTCGTTGATCTCATCTATCTGATTAGCAACCTTCCCCAATTGAATCTCGCCTGCTATATCAATCCCAGCGAGCACGAACATGGTTTCGAGGAAGTGATCCAGGTCATCAGTGGGGAACTTCAGGAAGGGAAGGTCAGCACCGGAGAGTTCAGCGAAGTCGTCCCTGAGGGTCGTGAAGAAGTTCTTCCTAGCTCCAGGTGTCGTGAGCGTGGTCTCGATCTCACGAATAAATGCGAGGAACTTCTCACCCTCGCCCTCTTGGATAGCAGACGCAAGCCCCTCAGCCACGAGGCCAGCGAGATCTTGAACCTGCCCATCTATGGCTGGGCCTAGCCTGGAGAATCCAGCGCCGAACCGTCGCTCGATAGCGATGATGATCTCATCAACCTTGCTCTCAGCACCCGCCGTGCTGAAGTCGATTAGCTCAGTGGGATCATCCAGATCCTCGATATCTAGTTCAATATCGATCCCTACCGAGGTAGCCAAGTCCTCTACTACTTCGATGGTCTCCTCAGGGGTGTTCCCCTTCCAGATGATCTGAGCACCGATAGCAAGGATCTGTGACCGAAGAGCTTCGTCTCCGAGAAGCTGCTTCGTGATCCTCAATTGGCGAATCAGTTCAATGTTCTCGTTAATAAAGCTCCGGACGTTGGCCTCACCAACACCGAACCCTTCGAAGGTGACCGCATTATTGACCAGCCCAGCGTTCTCCAGAAGCTTGTCGAGTTGAACTGTGAAGATCTGTGTGGACTCGGTCAGTTCCTTGGTGTGCTCCCGCCACTTGGTGTAGAGATTGAACAGGATCCCGATGGCCGCAGTGATAGCGATCATGGCTCCTATCTGGTTGATGAAACCGCCAGCAAGGAACCGAACGGATTTCCCCAGCTTCTGGTGAACAGTGTTGAGCCTCAGGGCTGACTTGGAGGCTTTGTCACCTTTCACGGTTGCTTCCGCTGCCCTATCTCCCCAACCTCTCAGAGCTACTCCGGAAGCGACGACGGGCTTACGGAGTTTCTTGAACACCTGAAGCTGGAAAGCGAATATGGCGAAGTTCTTTATGATCGCTCCCAGTCCGAACAACAACCCACCGAGCACACCAATCAAGGCGGTCGAGGTCAAGACCAGGGAGGCAAACGCTCGGACGGTCTCTCTAATAACTGGGATCTCAAACACCTCGAAGATGCCCCTGAAAATGTCTCCAAGCGACTTCGCCAAAGGCAACAGGTCTCGGAAGCTCTCCCCCAGGTCGCTGGCTATCCGTGTGATGACCTCAACGAAGGGGACAACGATCTGAGACCCCAGTTCGCCCAGGGTGTTCCCCAGTCGATCGAAGGCTTCAGTCATCCTCCCAAAGGTTCGACCGATGCTGTCATCCATGATCTCAAAGGCTCGGGAGGTGGACCCTGTGGACGAGTCAACACCGGACAGGATCCGAGCGAACGTCTTAGCGTTCTCTCCGGTGACACCCAGGATGACACCCACACCCTCTGAGGTGCCGATGAGTTCTTGGAGCCTGGAGGTGGATCCTTCAGCCGCATCAACCACGGTCTGGAAGGCGGCTTGGAGACCGATGACAGGGATAGCAGCCTCAGCAGATGCGAACCCCACGTCTTCGAATATCGATTTGAGTTCGTCGGTAGGACGTAGGAGTCCCGTGATACCAGCACGGAGGAAGGAGATAGCCTCGGAGGTCTGGAGACCCTGGAGAGTGGTAGCCCCGATGATCGCAAACAACTCTTGGAAGGACACCCCAGCACTGGCAGCGATAGGAGCCACCCGACCAATGGACTGAGACAACTCACCGAAGGTGGTCTTACCAAGTGCAACAGTTGTGAACATCACATCGGAGACCTGTTCCACGTCCGTGGCCGCTAAACCGAAGGCGTTCACCACCGTGGTCAGACCATCAACAGCAGTGGTCAGGTCAGCGGTCTTGTCAGCGATCGCAGCCATCTGTGCGACGTTGAGGAAGTCGAAGACACCCCCTCGGGGGACACCGGCTGAGATGGCTTGGTAGAGACCGTCAGCGATGTCCTTCTCTAGGCCACCTATATCCCGTGACACCTGTGAGATCCCCAAACGCATCTCGTCAAAGGTCTCTTCGATCAGAGAGGGCGCTGTCCCGAACAGGGTGAGCACGGTTCGGATCTCACGATCCAGTGACTGGAACTGAGCGATGTTTGCGGCGGTGGCTATCGCCAGAGGGACCGTGAACTTGGCGAATACTTTGCGGCCAAGCTCCTCCATAGCGTTGCCGATGAACACAGCCTTGGCTGTGGTGGCGTTGACTATCCCAGAGGCGAGGTCCTCTTCGATCCCAGCGAGGTTCGGAAAGATATTGCCCCCGAGAGATCCAATGATCCCAGCCTTAAGCGAACCGCCTCCTCCAACAGTCATGAGGCGTCCACCGGTTCCTTGGTCCCTGGTTTGTTAGTGGGTAACACCTCTGTCGTGAATTGACTGAAGAGATCTTTCACAGGTTTCTGCACTCCGCTATCCCAGTCCACTGTGCTGGCAATGGAGCCGACCTTCTCCTCCGCATCAGACCAGTTGAAGGCACCCTCAAAAAGAACCCTGAACCTGCGCCATGACATAGTGAGGAGGTCTTTGAGTGACACCCCGTAGCTCTTAGTCATCTCAGATTCCACCTGAGACCATTGCCTGAGGATGGTGCGGTATCGAGCTACCCACAGCCACACCGGTTCTAGTTTTTTGAGGTGCCGAGTTCCTCGACCAGCCAGAGCATGAGAAGTTCCATCTCTGCCCAGGGAGCCTCGATCTCTAAGAGCCGGTCATAGTCCTCTTCAGAGAAGAAGACCTCCAGAAGAGCAGGGACACTCGCTGTGCCACCACCGGTCTCCATCCATCTCAGGAGGGGGCCAGCGGAGACGTTCAAGTTGACCTCGAACGTCTCCCCGCCGTACTGGAACTTCTCGTACCGATCTTCGATCTCGCCTACGGCGGCGTCGAAGTCTTTGAAGTCCGTATCGGTCATGGTTTAAGGAACCTCTCGTTGCTCTGAGATCTTGATGATGTCGGAGCCAGTGCCTTTGATGGCCTGGAGATCGACACCAAGCAAGGAGGGGTTAGCTCCCTTGGTGTGGGGAACCTCCACCTCGGCAACGGACACGACCCACGGGATGTAGGTGTGCCGTATACACGGCGCAGATGAGGACTCGTTGAAGCCGTAGATCTCGGTGATGAACAGCGCCGACACATAGTCGAACGATGTCGAGAGAGCCGGTACATAGCTACGCAATTCGGGAGAGGTCATGGAGACACCAGCGGTGTCAACCGTGATAGTTCCACCGGACAGGGCGATCTTCAGGTTCTCAAGCGACCACTGAGCCATCACACCACGGAAGTGGTACTCGGCTGAGTCCTTGACTGTGACCACAGGGTCAACTAGCTCTGCCGGGGTCCAGAACGAGAACACGTTCTGACCGGCGAAGTTCCAGCCGTCCTCTGAGAAGCCAACGTCGAGCCAGCCTCCTGCTGGATCGTCCGTGACTATATCACCGACAGCGAATGCCGGTGCAGCCTCAGGGACGCCTGCTGTGTGAGGAGCGATATACATGAACCCAGGTCCAAGTAGTACTTCCTCTTCAACTCGTGGCATGGATTTATCCTCCTATTGCCGACTATGTGTCGTCTGAGGAAGACTCCTCCGACCCAGCGTTATCAGCCAGATCATCTTCGAACTCGAACCTCTCACGACCGTTGTACATGGACCCTACCAGTTTCTTCGCAACTGTTGAAGGAACCTCAGTCCAACGCTTGGTCACCAAGATCTTGTGATCGTTCACCCACTCGGCGTCCATCAGGATCACTGGGTTGACTCGAACTCGAACCTTCTTACCTGCCATCACTAACTCCTTGTTACAACGATGAAGTCCATCCAGAACCTAGCGGACCCATCATCAGGATCCTCCAACTGTTGTATACCTTGCAGTTGGCCGGTCCCCATTATGAACCCCAAATTGGGAACGTGTGCCGAAAGCGTGACCCGAAGCTCCATCTCCACAGCACGGATCGCCTTGTCAGCCGGTTCCCAGTTCGGGGAACCGTTCGCCTTGACACCTCCCCAAGCATTGAACTGGATACGAGCACGATCGATCGCCGCCTCGGGGAGAGGGTTCACACCGACCACCCTGCCGACTGTGAGCCATGGGTAGGTGATGTCCTCCTCACGTTTGGGAAGAGTGGCGCTGATCCGCTGCGCCACCTCATCAGTGATCACGGTCCTGGTCTTCAACCATTTGACCATGAGGTCCACGGTCGAAGGGATCTTGATCTTGTCACTCAGTTGGCTGGTGTATGCAGGGACCGTCATAATCTCCTCAAGAACTGCTCCACAGCAACCAAGGCTGGCCGCAGGAACGGGTGTGCAGGATGGAACCTAGTCCCTAGCTCTTGGAAGAT
>SDBT01019536.1_pt1 | contig 10616 bp, 10 predicted proteins | sample 2277101 | NCBI WGS metagenome assembly SDBT01 (sample SAMN10404973, study PRJNA504765) | marine sediment metagenome | isolation source: marine sediment core GS10_PC15, 103 cmbsf | place: Arctic Ocean: Southern Knipovich Ridge | collected 2010
ACAGGATTAATTTCAAAAGTGAAGGATGTGAAATTGAATTAGATCATTTAAGTATTTTAAAACATATCAAAACATGTCCTAAAGTTAAAATTCTATGTGAATGCAATAAATTTATTGTAAGAGAACAATTGGATGATCATTTAATTACATGTTCTCCAGTATCAACTGCTAGCTCACATCAATCTGGAGATCCTGAAATTGTAAGTGGTGTCGGAGTAAATCCAACTATAGTAGAGTTACCATATAATTCAGAGAATAATATTGATCCAAGAATTAGAGATGATCCAATCGGCCTGGAAAATACCTCTATAAAGTTTAAATTTAATAAATTTCTGAAAATGTATGGAAAACTAACCATTTGTGTAATTATAATCACAACTTTCATCTCTCCATATATCATATATCATTATATGAGTACATTTGAAGAACCTGAGATTTGGTATCTTGAATGCTCAGTCGATATTGATAAAGATCATAAAAATTACAATAAATCAAACCCTTTGGATCTTTGTAATGAGATAACAGGTGGAGGACTCTTCTCATCAGGTTCGGTAGGTTCGTTGAATACCTTCTACCCAATTAAAGTTATAAGAGATAATAGTCTTGCATTTTTAATCATTGTTACCATCATCATATTTTCTACATTAGTTGCATATCGTTTTGACCACACAGACTTTTTGACTTTTAGTAGCATTTTTATATTCTTTATTATTTTAGTTGGAAACATAGCTATTTTATTCTACGGTATATCTGTAGAAGGATCAAAAGTATGTCCCTTGTTAGAAGATACTTTTTTGTATTTAGAAAGTGATAAAGATAACGATTATCCAGATTATACAATAATAACTTCCAATGAATGTGAAGATTTATTCTCATCCATTCCAAGATGGATTTTCATATCTCCGTCTATTACATCTGGACTTTTCTTACTTTCTGTATTCTTTTTGTTTTGTTGGTTTATTATTCATTGTTCACCTAAAGAAAGAAGAAAAAGAGAAAGAGATTGGGAAAAAACGATTGAAGAACATAACGCTTTTATTAGAGCTAGAGAAACCCGTAGAGCTAGAGAAGGTTATTAGCTCTTTTATTATACAAAAAACATATATAAAAGAATATTAGGTTCATTTTGAACCCCATATAAATCACTTCATCACTTTTTTTATTCGTGAAACTAACTGACTCTTATTTCCTTTGGAATTTAATCTTAATTTAGCAGTAATTTTCTTTAATTCGCCAACAGTATAATATTTATTGTTCTTTCTCGATGATTTTGCACTTAGCCTATTTATATCAATACTCTTTAAATATTCGATGTCCATATTTGTTGATCTTGATTTGACCTCAGAAAGGATATTAATAAATTTATCTACGAGAGTATTTATAGTGTTATTTGCATTTATCCACTTATTAAGTCTTTGTTTAACTTCTAAAATATTATTAGAATTAATGTCAACTTGGGCTTTTGATGACTGATTAATGACTTCCTTAGCTATTTTCAGCCACGGACGTATTTTATTAAAAATGTCAGAATCGTCCTTATTATCAAGATTTTCAACAATAAATAAACCTAAAATATTAATTGAATCAAATATTTTTATATTTTCATCTGTTATCTCCATATTTTCTTTTCTTTGAGGTAATCCTTGGTTAGGTATGAAATATGTTTGAATAAATTTCAAAAAAATACATTTGTTCTCTTGGATTTAGCGGCCTATAAGGCCGCTGTCGTGCCACCGGAGGTGGCACTGGGATTCAAGATTTTTTTTCTATAACATCCAAATATATATTCGTTAACAAACAATTAACTAACGATTCCTCAAGAATTAAATATCTTTAATCACATCTCCTGACGAATTGCTTGAAAGAAACGAAAATTTTCTAAAATCTGAAAATTTAATTCTTCTTTAAGTGAAGGAAGATTATCAAAGGTCCCAGATTTAATCTCAGTAATTCTTGTGTTGGATAAATTTAATTCTTTAAGTAAAGGAAGATTATCAAAGGTCCCAGATTTAATCTCAGATATATTTGTCCAAGATATATCCAAGATTTCAAGCAATGGAAGATTATCAAAGGTATCAGATTTAATCTCAGTTAAATCTGTGTTGTTTAAATACAATTTCACAAGCAATGGAAGTTTATCAAAGGTCCCAGATATAATCTCAGATATATTTGTCCAAGATATATCCAAGATTTTAAGTAATGGAAGTTTAGAAAAAGTACCAGATTTAATCTCTGTTATTCCTATATTAGATATATCCAAGATTTCAAGCAATGGAAGTTTAGAAAAAGTATCAGATTTAATCTCTCTTATTGGTATATTACTTAAACTTAATATTTCAAGTGATTGAAGATTATTAAAAGTATCAGATTTAATCTCTCTTATTGGTATATTACTTAAACTTAATATTTCAAGTGATTGAAGATTATTAAAAGTATCAGATTCAATCTTGGTTATTCCTGTCTCAGATAAATCCAATTTTTTCAGTTTAGGTAGATTAAAAAATCGGATATTTATTTCGCCCCTTATTCTTGTGTCGGATAAATTTAATTCTTTAAGTGAAGGAAGATTATCAAATCTGATACTTATCTCAGTAATTTTTGTGTTTGAAAAATCAATTTTTTCAAGTGAAGGAAGATTAACAAATCTGATACTTTTCTCAGTTATTTGTGTGAAAGATAAATTCAATTCTTTAAGTGAAGGAAGATTAGAAAAAGTACCAGATTCTAGGCCTGAATGGGAAAAATCAATTTTTTCAAGTGAAGGAAGATTAACAAAAGTATCAGATTTAATCTTCCTTACCCCTGTATAAGATAAAATTAATTCTTTAAGTGAAGGAAGAACAAAAGTATCAGATTCTATATTTCTTAACCATATATTAGATAAATTTAAGGATTCTAACGAAGGAAGATTATAGAAAGCTTTTGAATGATAAATATGTAAACTAGTATTATGGCTCAAATCTAAGGATTCTAATGAAGGAAGATTATAGAAAGCTATTAATTCAAATGAAGGATGAGGTGGGTGAATTTGAATTTCATTATGGCTCAAATCCAAGATTCTCAGTTCGGGAAGATCACAGAAAGCTTTTTGATTCCATAAAGTTATATTATTCTTTCCTAAGTCTAAAATTCTGAGATTTACCAGGTTTGCAAATGTTTTTGGATCTATTACTTCTATTAGATTATCACGTAATATCAATTTAATAAGTTTTACAGGGGTTTTAAAAGCTTCTGGATGAATTTTAGTTATTTTATTATTATCTAAGTCTAAAATTCTGAGAGAATTTGCAAATGTTTTTGGATAAATTTCAACAATATCATTCATATTAAGATTTATAATTTCAAGATTAAACAGATTTTTAAAGGTTTCTGGTTCAATTTTAATGATTTCATTATCCGATAAATCTAATTTTTTTAGATATTTGAGATTCTTAACATAATTAGGGATGCTTTTCAGGTGAGTTTTTCTCAAATCAATAATTTTAATTCTATTGGCTGGTTTTTCCATCTCTTTTTATTTATATTGAATTTTTGGTTCAACAAATAAAAAAGTAATCACAAAAAAGATATGAATGTATGGCTGACACTTTAGTTTATTTCATAATAGTATTGTTCTTTATATTTACCGTAATACTAATTTTAGCGTGGGTATTCCTTCCACAAACATTTAAAGGAACAACAGAAAAACCAAAACAACAACCTTCAACAGGACCAGCAGGATTTCTCGAACCTTGTAGTACAGTAATAGAATGTGACACTGGTTTGACATGTGACAGTAATATATGTAAAAAAGATTTAGGAGGTACCTGTGAGACTTTATCTGATTGTTCTTCCGAAGCAAATTCATGTATTGGTGGAATATGTCTTGTAGCTGGAACAGGTGATGTAAACGAACCTCCTCCTTGTATGGAAGGTTTGACACCAGATGATAATAATATATGTAAATTCATACTTGGCCAAACATGTGAAATAAATAGTGAATGTCTTTCTTTTGTTTGTGATGACAATATATGCAAGGAACCATTAAAATTAGGCGATAAATGTTTACCTGAACAATGTGGAAATCAATTACATTGCTCACTTGGATTTTGTCAATCTGATAATATTGAAACGGGTGAAACAGGTGCTTTTTGTAAGGGGTTTAATATTCAAGGCGATCTTCCTCGATGTAATACTGATAATCTCTGTGTTTTTTTGTCGGGTGAAATTGATCCTTTTCCTCCAATTTGTAAAAAAAGGACTGTAAAAAAACTAGAAGTATGTACAAATGGTTCTAAAAACGGTCCATATTGTTTATTTAACATGGACTGTGTTAAGGGTGAGGGAATTTTTTTTGGAAAAGATAGATGCTCAACAAAATATCAATATTATGATTGTAGTGAAACTTCACAATGTAGTCTTGGATATGTTTGTGAAGAAGAAAGATGTTCAGGACAACCTGATACTATTTGTTTTACAAATGAAGAATGTAGTAGTAAAAGTTGTCAGGGTAAATTCTCGTCTATCTGGATTGATGATGGTATTTTCTGGACCAAGCAATTTTCTGTTCCACAATTTTTTGATCGAATTGAGCAAAATTTCATTACAGGAATTGATGCGTCAAATTGGGGTCTGAAATTACCAAAAACAGGTGTGCCAATATCTGATACAGGATTTTATTACAAGAAGCAAACAGCCGAATGGAAAAAAATCTTAAATATCAGTAATCCCGAGGGAGATATTCTCGATTTTGGTATAGCCATTCCAAATGGTATAGAAGGTTTCGCAAAAGCCTTTGTTTTAGTCTCAAAAAGCATGTCAACAAAATTTGCAATTTATACAGTTGATATCCAACAGGATGGATCTGGGAAACTCTCTATTTACACTGATAACATTGATTTACCAGGTTTAATATTTTTAGACATTGGTCCAACCTTTTTGAATACAGTCGTTGTATCAAATGATAAAAATATATGGGTGAGTGATGAGAATTTATTCACAAAGCAACCCCCAGTCAACATTACATTTAAGATGTTAACAACCACAAATGTAACAAAATTAGCAAAACCTAGATTATATGCCAGTTGTATTTTAGATAAAGATACAGGAGAGTGTATTTTTCCTGAGGGAGATATTAATGATCTTAATATATCATATATTAATCAAACAGATCCAACCAGGGACAGAATGAAATTCAATGGTCCATTGAGTATTATTGATAATTATCCCATCAATGATGGCAATTTTGATAAAAATGAACTTAAAATTTTCGACTACCAAGTACAGTCACAAGTTGATTCTGAAATTGATGATATAATAGTAACTATAGCAGGAATGACAGCAACTGGAAATCAATCAGAAAGCATAATATTTCAAATTCAGCAGGGAATACAATGGACAATTCCGGGAGAAACTTCAGATGATGTTTCTCTTTATCAAAGTCAAACAGACAGTTTAACACCTAATATTAATATTGTAACAGGAGTTTGCTCTTGACTTCGAAGGAACAAAGTGATCTAAAAGTATTTTTCAATAATTAAAAATATTATGAATCTACAAACTATCTTGACTCATCAAGAACGAATTCATGCAACATTTAACTTATTAAGCCCTGAATTATTTGGAAGTTTGATTATTCTTTTCTTCCTTTTTCAGACTGCTTCTACATTGGATGCACTTATCAAACATTATATTGGAATTACGAAAGTAGATTTGGATAAGAAACATCAACTTCAGGAAAATGTGGTTATTAATGTAGCTCTTTTGTCTGTTCTTTCATTTTTTATATTAGTATGTTAAAATTATATATGGTTCTTCTGAACCTAATATTTACAAAACTTTTATATCTCTCTTTGATTCGGATATGAATACCGAGAAATTCTTTGATTCGGATATGAATACCGGGATAAACAACACGGCCGCCTCTGTACCGCCTTTGGCGGTACTATGATCCAAAAAAAATCTAGAAAAATTTTTTAACAAGTGAAGACAATCATTATCTCTTTAAACAGATTCGTCAACAATTAATTTGAAAAATCCACTTTTCATAGCATAATCAGATCTATCTTCCTCTCTTATTTGATGTAAATCTTGTTTAGCAAATTTTAATGATTTTCCTTTCATAACACTATACATAACAGATATTGAAAATAAATCTAGATTTATTTCAATAGTAACATATAATTTTCTCAGATAATCGTAGTATATGACTATATCTCCAGTTATTAACTCAGTTTTAGTTTTGCTGTTCATGTTCAAGTATCTTGTGTTTTTTTGTAAAAGATACAATTGATCAAGTTTTGATAGTCCAAAAAAACCAAAAAGAAGTTCTAAAGATGTTGAAGAAAGATATTTTCCCTTGTCATTACTTACACCACCTTCAGATAAAACATAAACTGTTCTATTATTGATTTTTTTTGTGTTATCCTCTGTTGATAAAGAAGTACTTGTTGATGTCATTTTTTTGTTGTTAACCTTTTTTTATATATTTATTTTACCTGAAGCATAAAAAGAAATGGAAAATAATTATATTTTTATTATAATCGTCGTAATTGTAATCATTATCATTATTGTTGCAATTAGTAATAGAAGTGAGGAAATAACTCATCATCATACTAAACCACACTTTGACCAACCCAAAAATGTTATGAGAATTACAGCTTCCGACCATATCAGGAGTTGGAAGGTTTTCAAAGCTGTGATGAATGATCACAGTGAACAAATCGATCAAGATGTAATTGAAACTTCATATAAAGGTCATGAACCCGACAACTCTACCACAAATTTAGTTCAAGTTGGAGAAATTGCTAACACTTTTCCACATGGTACTGATGTTGAAATTCCGTTGATTGGAGAAGGTATTGATCATGATGCTGGTCAGCTTACTGTTGAAGGATCAACAACTGATGGGCGTATTGATACCGTTGCAACGGTATCAACGAATCCTAATATGAATAGGATTTATACTGTTACATTTCCAGCTGGAGATTATTCAAATCCTGGACAAATGCCTGTTCCCATTCCTTTTATATCAAATAATGATGGTACGGGTCCAAATACGTTTCATGTTACCATTTCACCAGGGAGTAATATATCACTTCCAGCTAACCAAGGAGATTTAAGTATATCAGTATCTACATGTGGAGGACCTCCAGGACAGAAATCCGTATGTGTAAATTCAAGTAACTATTTAAATTATGGTCAACTAGCAGCTAATCCATCATTTGACAATATAGTAAAATATTGTCTTGTAAATGATTCGAGAGTTCCGTGTTCGAGTGATAGTTTATCTATGAATGCATCATTTAATTTGCGTTTCAATCCACTCCAAAATTCGCGAATTTTGGAAGAACCTACAATTTTTCAGATCCGGATCGATTCAACGCCTCCACTCACATGTGGAAACCCTTGCGTTTTTGATAATTAATGAGCGATGAAATAATGAAAGGAACATTATATTTTAGCGATTTATCCTTCAAATCATTTTATGAATCACCCTTTCCACTGGTAATACTTTCAGTCAAAATTGATTCATCAAAATCCTCTAACTCAAAAAAAACTTTAACAAAAGGAAAGAAATGAATGCTACACAAAAAGAAATTCACGAACTTGGTCTTGATCGTATGGTCCCTGCTCGTTCATTACTGAGAAAATCTGAGAAGAGCCTTGATAATATTGATAAGGGTTTTGACGGAAATGATCATTTTGGGTCTATCCCAGGCAGATTTATTTGTTTAACTAACATAATATTCTTACCCATTGTTTATTGTTATTATATTCCTAAGGAAAGTCTTAGGCTTGTAAAACGTATTTTTAAATCTTCATTTTGTGCTCTTGGATCAGTTGTTCACCCCGATAAAGAAATCCGCAGGAAATGTAAGATTCTCAGAAAACGTTATGCCGTGAAAACACTTTATTCTATCGACACTGTATTATTATCACCGTTGAATTTAATAGTTTCTTGTGGTGTTTTTACGTTTGGATCAACTATTCATCCTGGTTATTGTGTCAAGTTTGTCAAATTAATGGGTAAGAAGAGCACTAAACAGTTGAAAAAAAGAATAGAATTTGAAAAAAACAATTCCATTTATGCTACTCCAGAAGATGCTGTTACAGAGGAAGACAAAGCATTTATCTCTGCGGTTTACAACCCACAAAGATCAAGATCTGTATTTCTAGAAAACTTAAACTTAGAACATCTTGGACAAAATCCTTCAAATCAATCAGCATCTGAAGATCCTTCAAATCCACCACCAGCTTATAGCGTAACATAAAATTCTTCAAATCAATCAGCATCAGAAGATCCTTCAAATCCACCACCAGCTTATAGCGTAACATAAAATTCAATATCAGATCGGTGTAATTCATATTAGACTCTAAAGAGTCAAATATTTCTAATTTTATTCGAAAAGAATTTCATTGCCAATCACGATTTAATTTTTCATGAAAAAAAGATCAACTCTAAAAAAATGAGTTCACATTCCACTCGAGAAGATAAATCTCTAATAGCCATTTATAAGCTAGGAAAGATTACTACATCCCCTGCATACATTAATCTTATAAGAAAAAGACTAAATCTCGTTGAAATATGCGAGTCTGTCACAAAACCCCAAAGAAGAATAACGTCTATTATTGATGGAATTAAACTTTCATTTACTGGTAGTTATACAATCATCAAGGAAACACTAAGATTTCAAAAACGTATTCTTAAATTCTTAGGTTGCTCTGTTGGGGCTGTCTTCAATTTAAACAAAGAAGCACGAAAAGAATATAGAATCCTTAGTAAGCGTTACGCAGGTAAAGCTCTTCTTTCTGTAGGTACTTTAACAATATTTCCTATTCTTTATACAGTTGATTCTGTCTCTGCTTTCATTAGTTCAATATTTGCTCCAGGTTTTTCGAGCAAAAAAAACAAAGTTCAGTTTAAATTAGAAGAAAAAGTTCTTCAAAAAATAGCAAAGTTTGAGTCTAACAATAGTATCTATGGTAAAAGATTAGATAAAGCTGTTTCAAACGAATTTATCAAATTGTTAAGGAAACATCCGTCGTCATCATATGCAATGATTCCTGAACAATTTGATAAATTTTCAATAGAACATCAACACCAAAATACAAAAATGAAAATTTGGGTTCTCCCGACGAGTTATCCATTGTTTCTCGGAAAAATAATAGAAATGGTAAAACAGGTTCCCAACAAGGCAATTATTATTTGCTTGGTTCCAACAGGAAAAAGAAAAATTATTAGTTGTCCTCCTCCCGAGTTGAAATTTAGGAAATAATTTATATTAAGTGTTTTTACACTTTATATTACATTTTTCAAAGAGATTCAACGAATAAATCTTTTAGTACCATTCATATCAATAATAAATTTTCCTTTCCTTTTACCAGTATGAATCTTAAATTCATATCCATCACCATTTATATATACATTTTTCTGATGTTTAATCTTTTTAGGAAGGTTTAATTCGATGGTGTGATATACTTCTTCGACATCCCATTTTGGAATTTTAATTGTGTTTACTGTTTGACTAATAACTAGATTTTTTTCGTTTCTTAAATAAAAATTAACGAAATTATTTTTTAGGAGCTGAGGATTCGCTTTATTAGTTGACAAGAGATCCCATAAACTGTTGATTAATGAGAAACTTTTATCATCATAATGACCATATTTTAAAAGATCATAAGTTAAATCAAGGATAGCACCCTTACCCATCAACCATTCAATGAATTTAAGGGTCCAACTGGTGTTTCGAGTTATTTTATATTTGTTAAGATCAACATCTATATATTTCTTGAAATTTTTGATCAAGTAACCGTTGCTTCTGTTGTATTTTCGTTTCATATCAATACCCAGGAAAACACGATAATATGAATCTCCCATAATTCCCAATATACTGGGAATATCTAAATCCCCAAAGTTAACTTTCACAGACAATAAATATTTAAATACCTCAAATTTGTCATACTTCATTGCATGTGATAACATTGTACATTCGTTAACCCCAAGTTGATTTTTGGGAAATCCAATAGAAAAAAGTAATTTAACGATTTTCAAATTATTTCTATATATCGCTGAAAACATTGGAGATACTCTTGGATTTGAATAATAAGTCGTCAAAGAACTTATATTGTTGTCATTTATATAAGAAAGTAATTTATTGTAATCATCTTCTCTGACAATTTCGTGAATATGTTGAATGTGAGAAGTAGTTTGTGACGAAGTTGAAGTTGATGTCATGTTTGATCTAAATATTTTTTTTGACTTTCAACAAATTGTTCAATCAATTTTGTTTTAATATTGAGTGTTTTTACACTTTATATTTTTTTGATGTTTTCATAAGCGTGCGGTCTAATCAATCAAGGAGTCAACAAAAGCATCAAAAATTCTGGTTGATTCCTTATATTTATCAACACAAAGAAGAACTGAATCAGGTCCCCATCCTGTACATTCTTCTATTGCCTGGATCCTTAGACAGTAAACATGAGATTTGTGATCGGGATGAACAAACACTAAATCATCGATTTCATTTATATTTTCTATTTCATCTTTTGTCATTTTTTCAAGAGATTCAGGAGCTATATACTTCCGATAAAGAAATATATTTAAATTCTTCATTTCATTTTGTGAACAATATCCA
>SDBT01019537.1_pt1 | contig 10615 bp, 16 predicted proteins | sample 2277101 | NCBI WGS metagenome assembly SDBT01 (sample SAMN10404973, study PRJNA504765) | marine sediment metagenome | isolation source: marine sediment core GS10_PC15, 103 cmbsf | place: Arctic Ocean: Southern Knipovich Ridge | collected 2010
ATTATACCCAGACTCCGACAAGTCCAAGAGCCCACCCGTTACACCTACTGCACCAAGACTTAGATTCTCACTCGGCGTTAGTTTGGCAACTCCCCCTGTCACGGAGAGGACACTAGAAGAGTCACCCCAGCTACCACCTGAATAAGTATAGATGCCAGAATTGACTATCACGAAATCACCCGATTCTAATGTCCGAGCGTCGTCGACCGTGCCGCCGTACATCGTTATATTTGGGTGCAGTTCCGATGTCTCACGTTCTTCCATGGTGATGTACGCATTCTCTGAGAATGTGGTTATTCCGCCGCCGGACGTAAACTCGGCTGCCGCGCCGATGAACACTCCACCAGAATAAACGAGAACGCTCACAATCGAACCACCACCAGGGAATACGATCGCCTTGTCGAAATTGTACGAGTTCACGAAGAAGTTAGACTGGGACGTATTGTCGATCGCAGCATAGACGGTCCCCGTGCCACCTATTTGGTGATATATCCCCGCCGTACTAACATTCCTCCATTCCAGAGGAACACCGGCCGAGCCAATGTCTCCGCCGTAATTGTCTTTTGTGACGAGTTGGAATTGTTCAGCTCCACGGTTCATATTTACGGTTGGACTCACATTTGACAGGATGCCGTCGAACACAGCAGGCGTGTTGGATGATGACGGAAGTGCGCCAAGAGACCAATTGCCAACGGCAGCCCAGTCCTCCGAACCCGTGCTAATCCAGTTATTTTGTGCCACGACTGGCCTCCTTGTTTGTCTCGTACTTTTCCCGTCCCGCCATACCGCCTGACCGCTGCAAAACCACAGCACGGTGATGACGATGAATGTTCTGCGTAGCACTGTGTGTCCTTTTCATTTTCACCCATGCAAATTTGCCAAGCCGCTGAGCCAACCTTCACCGAAACCTGGAATCATGTTCCCATGAGTTATCCCGAAGACTTCGGTAACCGCCGCAACGGCGCCAGAGAATTCTGGACTACTAACAGTTGAGGCTAGAATTGACGCATATCGTGGGTCAATTCCCGGAGGCCAAAATGACAGCGCCCCAGGGAACCAATCATTGATCGCCGAAACCGCAATCGCCTTTGCTCTATCAACCTCTTCCCGCCAAGGCGCATTCAGTTCTTCGATCGTCCTCCCCAATGGATCTGTACCAATATAAAAGAAAACCGGCCCGGCGCCCGCTGCCAGGTCAACTACCGTCACACCTGTTGGAATATCCAGTGTTGCCGGGAAAGGTTCACCTAGCTCATAGTTAATAGGCTCGAAGTCGAGATAGGTTATAGTGCTCCAGTGTAAAGTTCCGGAAGATTGTCCGACTTGACGAATCTGCCGAAGTCGGAACACTAACGATGGCGGATTACCTACGTTGAGATATTTCTGTCGTTCTGAAGACCTGAATGCCGAGGGGCTGGCCACCGGCATGATTCCGAACCACACAGTGCCAATAGCCGCACCGATTCCATCGTCCAGCACTCCATGGGGCGACTCGATTAGTACACCACGCGAAGATTCTAAAATGCCTATATGGCTCACGATTGGCTATCCTTTGCCCATGCTCTTGCATCGATGTTCATATCCAGCCATTCCACTCCATCAACACCAGTATCAATCTTGGCGGCAAAGATACGTTCTGGTGTGTCGGGTGTATTTAGATCGCCGTATGGCTGCACAATTTTTTCGTTCTCGACGCCGATGCTGATGTTTTCCACTGTGCTCGAACGCCTTCGTCCGCGCGAGTCTCCCGACGCAACGCCATGATAAAAACCCTTCGATCTGCCAACGAATCTAGAATCCCAACTGGACTGCCTCAGTAGCCACGGCAAAGCCACAAGAATGTCATTCGGATCACCATCGCGACGACAGGCTATCGCATCCCACAGATTGTTCACCGTCACCCATATGCGAAAATTGAGCCATTCAAACTCGACGCCAACCGCCGCCTGCACCTGCTGCTGTTTCTGCACTCGTTCCGGTAACGCCGCACCGTTACGCAGATCGTTCAGCGCCTTGATCGGCTGGTTCAGCATGTCAACTTGGTTGGCGACGTCACCCTGCTTCCACTCCACGAGTTGCGGGATGGTCTTTTCAAAGATGTTTTGCTGCTCAGCCATTAGAAGTACAGATTTAAGTTGTTGAAGTTTGTTACTTTGAAGAGGTAGTCGCCGACCCGCACGCCGCCGTACTCGTATTTCTTTTTGTCGGAGGAGGATGTCGTGGGGTCGAGTACGGGCCACCACCAGCCAGACACCCTGTTGCGATACCGGATGTTATTTTGGTTCGGTGGGTCGGGGAGCCGTTGCCACCTGAGCAATGGCCTAACTAAATCCTTGCCGCGATCCGAGTTGTTGTAAATGTGCATTAACGTGGTGTCCCACGTTTCGCCCGGTGGTGCTTGCTGAAACTCGTACCGAACGTCGTAGTTCGTGGCATTGACGCCGCCCGTTGTGGGCTCGCCCGATATGCCAAGGCATAGCCATGTGCGGGGCGGATCGCCAAACACCGGCCATGCGTTCAATGTACCGACATACGTTCGCGCGTTCCGCCCAGGGGATTTCACCTCAACTCTCTGATAGGTGAACCGCGACATCGGAACCTGCATATTGTACGTTGCTTTGGACGAGTTATCGTCAGCAGCTTGCTGTGCAGCTTTGGCGGCTTTTTGTGCTGAAGTTAACGTCCCCGAGGCGGGAACCTTGATTCGCAATGCCGCTGGCACATACTTGATTTCGATCGGCTCGTAGATGAACCCATTATTATTATGGTCCCATACCTTCATGTAGTCGCGGGTAACGGTTGTAAGCGTTGTTTGAACGCTCCATCGTGGCCTCGTGAAGCTACTCGGCTGGCTCGTATTGGTGCGAGTGTACTTCGCCTGATCGATATACACGATCTGCAAGTCGGCTTGGCTCGGACCCGTCATGTCCGACGTGACCACGTTGACCCGCATTGTCCGTATCTTCGGGTGGAAGTCGCCACGACGCGGCACTTTTGGCGCATAGATGGCCTGGAGGCCGCGTAGCGAGGTGTCCGGCCAATCGAGCCCAATTACCTTCGCGGTCTCAACAAGCCCCTCATACCCCATCTCTGTGACCGCAATGGACTGTTCGTCAAATGTACCGAGGAAGACTTGGACGGCCATTAGGGAGTTCCTCCACGGGGGGCGGTGACTTGGGATACATCAATGCCCGTCCGCCTCTTGAGTTGCTTTTCAAGTAGGGCTATAACCTTCTTGTCTTCGACCTGCTGTTTCTCCTGGCGGTTCTTGTTCAGGAATTTAATGTTCGTTGACCTCGCCACCTCAAACCCGAACGTCAGCCGATCCTTCTTGCTCATCAGTGACAGTTCACGCGCACGATCGACAATCAATTGTTTCGCCGACCTCTTGAATACTAAGTCGTCGAGATGCTCGCGGTCAGTGATAAGGTCTTTGATTGCGTTGTCGTACCGTTCGACTGGCGTTCGCGAGTTCTCGAACATTCGTTTCTGTAATGCCGCGATACGCAGCGATTCCTCGGCAGCCTTCGCCAACTCTTTCTCAGCCGAGGCTTGTTTCCTTATAGCGTTTCCGATTTCGAGAAATACTTCCAATCCCACCAACCCGACATCGAACGCTTTGTCCAGTGCTCTCAATTGAATTTGAAATTTGTCTAGCCCTAATTCAGAAATGGCCTTTCGAGTATCGCCCAATATCTCCAACCATGGCGCCTCGGCTTCCGTAATGAGGGCTCTCATGCTTCTCGCTAGAGCCCCTATCTTGTCTCTACGCCCTTGTATGGAAGCGGAAATTTTCTTGTTCAGGGCTATTTCTTTTATAGTCAGCTCAAGTGGATTGTTCTTTGCTTTATTTATGGCAGCGAGCTTCGCGTCGAGCATTTTCTCTCGTTCTAACGCGGCGGCAAGCATTTTAGATACGCGACCACTGCCGCCCTCGTTAGTTCCAGCAAGAATTTCGACGAGACTTCCAAGGTTTTCAAGCCGCTTGGATATACCAAAGAGCAGTGCGGACCCCGACTTTTCTGTAGCCTCTAGAAATCCCGCGTTGAGGTCCGCCATAGCTTCTTGTAATGGAGTCATCTGCTTACTGGCGACGTCCGACATTGTGCCGCCCGCAGCTCTTAGTGCGTCATCCAACTCCCTGATTTTCTCAGAGGTGCCAATGAGTGCTTGAGTGAATGCAATCGACTTGTCGGTGAATCCCAACGTCAGCAGCGTCATTTTCTTCTGCGAATCGCTTTGGCCACGCATCGCGTTTTCCAAATCTTCAACGATGTCAGCCAAGTGTCGCATTTCGCCGCTGCTATCAAACACGGCGATACTCATATCCTTGAACGCTTTAGCGTTCTTGATTGCCTTAGTTGTAAGATCCCTAAGCACGATCGCCCCACCAGAACCGGCTTCCGCAGCCTTGACGCCTTGATCTGCGAAAACCCCTAGTACCGCCAGGCCTTCTTCTGCATCCTTCCCGAGCAATCTCAAAGCGGCACCAAATTTCGTTGTCAGTGACTGCGACAGTTGCTCAACGGTGGCATTCACAAGCGTATTAGCCTTGACCAGCACATCGCCCATCCGCCTCATGTTCATCATGTTCTGTTGCGTGTCTTTCACTGTCAGGCCAAGGGCAGACTGTGCGTCAGTCAGCAGGTCTGTCGCACGCGACATATCAAACATGCCCGCCTGAGCAAACCTCGCGACAATGGGAAGTGCGGCCAGCGATTGAGCGGCACTGAGACCGGCGGATGCCAGGAAAAAATATCCCTTGGCTATCTCAGCCGAAGAAAACACAGTTACACGGGCCATGTCTATAGCAGCGGCTTCCATTTTGTTTCGCATGGCGTCCGACACGCTACCCATGATGGCCAACGACTGGTTCATGGCCCGGTTGAACATTTCAATTGCCCGCAACCCGCCAAAGATGATTCGTCCAGCAGCAATAATTCCCATTGACCGGATGAACCACGCCATCTGGGCTCCCCACACCTTCATAATCGTAGAAGCTCCTTTGCTGGCGCGACCAAAGTTGTTTACTTTGCGGACGGCGGCACTAGCGCTCGACGCATAACGCGCTAGCGCTCGTCCTGCCCGAGAAACAACAGCATCGAATCCTCTAGTAATCTTAGCAGTCGTGCTCGTACTTTGCGTCAACATACCCAGTCGACGCTTAGTCCCGCGCGCAAAGCCCTCAATTTTTTTTGCAGCCTTTTCCATACCTTTATTGAGTTGATTGGTATTGGCGGTCAGTGAAATTGCAAGTGTGCCAGCGGTTACAGTCATCTATTTTCTCTTACGCTGCTCTATCACAGCGTTGTGCATTGAGGCGAAAGCCTCCCACCGCATCTGAAGTTCTTTTTCTGGCATACGCCTACTGCCGCTCTTGAACTGCGGCATGAAGTCGCGGAGCTTGACGTTCTTGGCGCCTACCGACTTTGCCACGGTACTCGCCACGATAGCGAACCCAACGTCCGTGCGGTCGCAACCGAAGGGCTCAATGGCTTCGTACGCAACCCATTCAGCGAACTCCCGAGAACTGCAACGCCCCTGGGCCTCTCGCACTGTGCAGTTCCATGCCAGCGCTAACTTGAACCAGAATCGGCGCTCGGGGCGCCGTCGGAGTTTCCCTCAAGTTCCTTGACATCATCCTCGCCGATCCCACTGAGCCGCGTCGACGCACCGAATACCCGGTCCAATGCTTTTGCAGACTTCTTGCCCAGTTCAATCATGTCTGGTTCGGTGAATACCAACTCGCCTTTCTCGTTGCACACCGTTAGGACTGCGAGTTTCGAGCGCAACACAAGCGGAGCACCGGAGTCGCGGGCTTTGATAAATTGCGCCTCGAACTTGTCACGCTGCGTTCCGGTCATGCTTCGGATGAATACAGAACCACCCCACTCTGGGACTTGCACTTCCTCCGTTGGAAGATCGTCCGCCCCAAGAATCTGGTCACGAGTCAATACAGCCATAAAACCTCCTGTTTACGGAGTGTCATCGTAGATGCACTCAAGTTTAAAATTAGCGGTCGATCCACTTGCGTTAGTCAAGTAAATCGCCGTGACGTCCACTGATAGCTTGGTCACTGAATCAGCGCCACCGGCTGCGGCCCCGCACGTAGCGTTATCGTTCCGCCACAAGTAGGGGACATTCGCCGTGAGACCGATCGTATCGCCAGGGGAACTGGCATTGTTCGTTTCAACGGTCAGGGCTTGGTCTGACGTCATGTACAGCAGCGCCATTTGACTTACGTCGATTGCAATCGTATGGAGTTGGTCCGTGACGCTGTCGGCTACGCTAGTGTCCAGACGCACTTGCCCGGTATCGGAATACGTCGTTGCCGTGTGGTTTCCATTAACTTGAAGACTGACACTATTGGTGATCGCCATCGTCTTCTACCTCGCTTTCTTCGTCGGCTTCGTTCGGACTGGGCTCAGGCGGAATCCCTGGGATTGCCGTTGGACACGCCGATGGCCCGAGACCGGGAAAATCCAGAAACTCGCACAAATCATTCTCTGCATCGGACGGCTGCACGAACACAAACGCATACTCGCCATCAATTTCGTTGGTGGAAACATACTTGCCGATGAACCCTTTAAACTTCAGAGTGCATGATGCGTGTGTTGCACCGTCAATCGTCACAGGGCCACGGTTCAACTGTCCTCGGAGCGGGATAAGGCTACTGAGTTCCGCTTTCGTAAGCACCGCTTTGGCCGTTACGTAATCGTTCATCGAATCGCACTCCTAAGACGTTGGCACAATCTTTCCAGTAAACTTGACAGTTGCCGTCGCCGTCATTTTATCTTCCATTGGATCGTTGTATTCGAACGACGTCATAAAGCCGGATGTCGTCCACACTCCGTTCGTGCCCGCGTTCGGAAACGTGACTACGATGTCATTTACGGTCGGCGGCACAGTGAGAATCGGCGGCACATTCGCCGTTGTCGGATCGAATATCAGTTCCAAGGTAAGTTCGCCGGGGTCATACAGCTCACCCGGCACAAACTCTTTCGCCCCGTTGGCATCTGACGCAAAGCTACTTACATCGACAGCTTCGCGAGTAATGCCACCATGCGCAATGCTCAAAATTTCCCCAGCAAAACCACTGTCCGTCATGCTGAACGTGGTCCCGGTTCCGACTGTCCCTGCACCTGTGTATGCACTCATAATCTAACTCCTTACGAATCGAACGTAGCTCCTACGCCGTAGTACATAATTTCGTATCTCGAACGATAGGCGAACACGCCCGTTTCCTTGCCGTCGTGAACAACAAACCCGCTTGGGTCGCCGACCCAGTTGATCCGTCGCACGTCAAACTGGTTTTCCCCGCTACCGATGAAGCCTTGGACAGAAATAAGCACGTTCTTCGTAGCAAGGTCGAGTGCAGCCGCCTCCATGCCGCGACCGGAACAAGACTCGATGGCGAAGTCGACGGCATGTATCCGACTGACGCCGCCCATGAACCGCTCGGCATCGCCACTGAGATTCCAGAACACCTGATAGGGCTTCGGAGTCTTGGATGGCACACGCTTAAAAAACAGCCGCTTTGCCCGGATGGCCTGCAATTCGCTATTGTCTTTGACCAGCTCATAGAATGCTTTCTCGATTAACCCTGCTGCCATGCGTCACCCTGTTAGCCGTTTCGCGTGCTTCATCGCCTCTTTCTCGATCTGCTTTCCCAGCCGCTTACCGATCTTCCGATAGTGCGACTGTCGATTACTGTCGATCGCGGGCCGCAAGAACGGATACGGGCGTACACTTACCGAGCGTCGTTTCCCCGGCCTCTGGCCGTACACAAGTGACGCCGGGTAGTAGTAACTCTTTGTCCCGGGCACATACTCTGGGATGTCGAGTTCGTCGCGCGACGGCCAGACAAGACCAATACGGATCATCCCACGCCGCGACTTACCTGCCTTTACATCCATTGACCCAAAGGCGGCGCGAGTGAATCCTGTTATCTGCCCAGGTGAATTTCCGGCCCCGCCACCTCCCGATAAATTCTTGTAAATCAAACGTACCATGTCAGTGCGCAAATGTTCCCTGAACGCCCTGCCAATGGCATTACGCTGCCCCTTGGTCCCGAGGTGCCGTAGCTGCCGCTTCAGCGCCTTGTCGCCAATCAGTTTGATGTCGAAGTCTTTAGACTTTGCCATTATCCGAACGCCATTACGACCTCAAGGGTCTCTGTTCCCGTCCCAGTGATGTCGATGGTCTTCACCGTAGCAGACACATCTTCCAAGCTCTCGTTACAGAATCGCATTTCGACCTCGCCGGGATTTAATGTGATTTGCCCACTGGAGTCGCCGAAAATGTCGTAGCCGTTTGTCGCCCCATCTTTAATTGTGATGGTGTTTGAGTTCGCACTGAGATTACGGAAGATGAACAACTGCAACTTCAGGCCCGTGGCATTGACGACTGGCAAGTTGACCTGATCTAGCGCAGTGAAGTCGAGCGTTACCGCCCCAGCAGTCATCGCCACGTTGTCGGACCACGGCTTCGTGATAGGCACGCTTGAATTCGATGAGAGCGTACCACCGATCGTACCCAGCGTATGGATGAGATTGGCATCCTCCACGTTGTCCAACCCAAGTGCGTATGGGTCGGTAATCTTCAGGTTCATGTCATATCGAAGCGAGAGCGCCATTACTCATCCTCCAGCTTTTCTGAACACATCATAATTAACTCACGGCCACGTTCGTCGACGTTGCTCACGCTGATAATGTTGAACATGCGTCCGTCGTCGGCGTCCCTCAAGTAATGCTTCTGAGGATCGATGTCGTGCCAACGGGTACGAATCTTGAACCGCACGTCCGCATCCTGCCTGGATGCAACTTCTAATTCCTTCCCCGACAGAAACTCGATCGAGCAAGGCAAGCCACCGGGCGTAGTATTTAATGGATTCGTGAAATCCATAATGGCGCCCATGTCGTCGGTCTCAACGATGTTCTCCATTACGTCAACAAGGTGACGTAGCAGGCCAGCTCTCATTAGAATCTCCAGAGCCTATCCATCGTTAGTAATGCATCGACCGACAACGGGACCGGCTCAATAACCACGCCCTTCGAGGCAACCACTTCTGTTTCGCGTTGCTCGTACCAATGCGCACACAGAATCATAATTGCTTGCTGGACGCGCCGGAATCGCCCGATGTTCGGACCCGCTTCAATCGCATCCACGTCCGCACCCTCGCCTGCAACGAACGTCAGAACGACCGCGATGTAAATCTCATCCTGGACATCCGGCCAGCCAGTCGTGCCGCGCTTCGGCATAATGCGGCCCGGCTCGCTATTTTTATCAACTACGAAATCCGTGTCCTCGACCAAAGTCTGTTCCACGTCTGACGTATCGATATACTTGAGCGAAGTCACCGACGATAACGGTGACAACGGAACAAATATCTCAGGCGGAAAATCAGACAGGTTCAGCTTCCATGTCGCATGGACATACTGACGTCTTTGATACCGCTGCGCATAATCCGTTGCCATCGTTATCAGTGCGCGGATATATTCATCGTCCGCTGCCGTAAACACGCGGATATGCTTCTTGGCCTCGGCAAGCGACACCGGGTCCGATGTCGCCGCCGTGCCAAGAACTAAGCTATCATGCCAATACTGCATTCAAGCTACTTCTTATCGAAACGTTTCGTGGGTTTCGGAACAACTTCGGGCGTTGGTGCCACGGGTGCCGGTTCTGGTTTCGGCGATACTTCCGCAACCGGCTCCACCTTGGCACGTACCACCCACTTCCTAGCAAGGTAGTCTTCGAGGACGGCGCCATCCAACTCGATGAACTCCCCGCATTGACCTACCCTGCCGTCACAAATCTGAACTCTCATTGTTTGCTCCTAATCAACCTTTGCGTTTGGCAACCCAAGACCCTGCGGATACCTGTTGCCATGAAGGATAGCGAAGACGGCTATTAAGTCCGCGTTCGCGCCCGGTGACTCGATGTCGAGCTGCACGCAGTCAAACCCGTTAGCCTGATCGAGACTGTCGGCTGTCACCGTTACCAGCGTCATAATGTTCGCAACGGCTGTCAGGTTGAACGTGTCAGACGTCACCGCAGTCTTAGCCCACGTCGTACCCGTCAAGGCAGTCATGGACCAGTAGAAGTCAAGGTTCTCATAGTCCTTGACGCTACCGCCCGAGACCGTCTTCGCTTGGTCGACCGTGACGGCTGGCGTACCAGCCGCCCACGCACCTTGGCTGATAACCCAAGTCACAGCGCTGTAGTTTTTCAGGCTGACGTAGTCGCCAACCACCGCAGCAGCAGTAGTGTCGATGGGAACTGCGGCCATCTCGATGCCCATAAGGTCAAGCACCGGCAATGAAATTGCACTCATAGTTAATCTCCTTTCTGGCCTGCGGCCTAGGCGTTCAAGTCTACCTTATTGTTTGGCAGTCCTAGACCAGAGGCGTAACGGTTACTACCAGACGACAACGCCAGAACACAAATCAAATCCGCGTTCGCGCCCGGATCGGCGATGTTGACCTGGATACAGTCGAAACCGTTGGCCTGGTCGAGAAGTGAAGCCGGGACATGAATCAGCGTCAGAATGTTCGGCGCGTTCGTAAGATTGAACGTCGCCGTAGTTTTGCCTGGATTCGTTACCGCGCTCCTGCCC
>SDBT01019538.1_pt1 | contig 10615 bp, 9 predicted proteins | sample 2277101 | NCBI WGS metagenome assembly SDBT01 (sample SAMN10404973, study PRJNA504765) | marine sediment metagenome | isolation source: marine sediment core GS10_PC15, 103 cmbsf | place: Arctic Ocean: Southern Knipovich Ridge | collected 2010
GGGTGTTCACTGCGGCAGCTTTACTGTCACCGAATCCGGCAAGTACGGCTTCCTGCTGGTTTACGGCGACGATCCTTACACTCCGGAAATCGACGGTGCCGGTCAGGATGACCTGATCCGCTTCTACGTAAATGGCGTCGAGGCGATCCCGACGGAGCAGGCTTTCTGGACGTTCAAGGGAGACCACAAACCGATATGTCTTGAGGCGGCCACTCCTACCCTCCACACTTATGACCTTACGGAGGGCTGGAACCTGATCAGTTGGAACATTGATCAAGGCAGCAACAATATCGATGAGGCGCTGGCCTCAATCGAAGAGTGCCTGGTTGTCGTTCTCGGCTATGAGGGGGGCGGTCTCACGTATGATCCCTCCCTGCCCCTGTTCTCAACACTGAACTACGTAGACTATCTCAGCGGCTACTGGATCAATGTCGACTGTGATGTCACCCTTGAAATAACCGGCACGGCGGTTCCCGTCACAACTCCCATCCCCGTAACTGAGGGATGGAACTTGGTATCGTACCTTCCCGATGACAATCTGGCAACCCCGACTGCCCTGGTGTCGATCCATGATGACCTGATCGTCGCCCTGGGCGCCAGCGATGTCTACCAGCCCGGCGACGATGCCCACAATTCGCTGCTGCAGAGGGATACCAGCCTCGGCTACTGGGTTAAAGTAACGCAGGGCGGCCAGTTGATATACCCCGGACCGATTCCGGCCCCGGCTCTTCAGGTAAGTCCGTCTCTGATGGCTGCCAAGGGTGTGCCGGGACTGATACCGACCACGGGCTGGATGAACCTGTACGCGCACGAGTTGCTGCTTGACGGCGCGCCGGTTCCGGCGGGAGCGACCGTAACGGCGCACACCGGCGAGGGCCAGTTGATCGGCGGTTTTGATATTGAACAGGACGGCCTGTTCGGGTTCATGCCTGTCTACGCCGACGATCCGGCCACGGACGTCACCGAAGGTGTCAGACCGGGCGAAGCGTTCCACCTGCAGGTCAACGGCGTTCGGACAATGGAAGAGTTTGTCTTTGCCGGCCACGCTCAGAAAAAGGAGATCAGCTCCCTGACCTCCAAGTCGAGCTCCGACGGTACGCTGCCGAACGGCTGCACGTTGGCTCAGAACTATCCCAACCCGTTCAACCCGACCACCACGATCAGCTTCTCGCTGCCGTCGGCGGGCCGGGCAAGGATTGAGATATTCAATATCCTCGGCAGGCTGGTTGCTGTTCCTCATGACGGTATGTCTACAGCAGGAAACAATCAGATTGTCTGGAACGGGAAAAACACCGCTGGCAAGCCGGTCTCCTCGGGAGTATACTTCTACCGGTTGACGGCGGATAACTACACCGAAACCAGAAAAATGACATTGCTGAAATAGAGTGCAATCCTGTGAAAGGAACTGGTATAAACCTCCGGCCGATTGCAAGATCGGTCGGATAGCAATAAGGTGAAGGTGTGAAAACAAGATACACAAATCAGGTTCTGATAGCCGCCCTGGTCCTGGCTCTGGCTGCCGCCAGCCCGGCCAGTGTGGCCGCCAACCCGTTTTCCAAGATATTCTCCGGTGACGTCACCATAAATGGTCAGCCGGCGCCTCTCGGAACGGTTGTCGAGGCCCGCAATCAGGATGACATCTTCTGCGGCGATTGGATAGTGGGCGCTATTAAGCCCTCGGGGGATTCCCTTGATCCGGCAAGAGTCGGCACGTACGGATTCATGCCGGTCTACGGTGACGATCCGTGGAGTGCGGATTCCGTGGAGGGAGCCACGAGCGGCGATGTCATTTCGTTTACAGTGAATGGCCTCGATGCCGCCCTGGTTGTAGACAGCGGTGACGTGTTCTGGACAGACAAAGGGTTTGCCAAAGTCAACCTCTCCGTGGACTTCGTGACCGTTGACATGGTAATATCCGATCCCGCCGCCGACAGAATCGGCAAACCGGGTGAGACCATACGGGTCTATGTGGGTGTGCGGAATCTCGGTAGCAGTCTGGATTTCTACAACATCGAAGCCGTTTCCACGTTCGAGTGGATTCTGACGCCCATGGCGGGTTTTGCCTACGCCGAACCGGGCCAGGTGGTCTGGACCTATTTCGATGTCGAACTGCCGGTATTCCCCGGCCTCGACAGAATAGACGACATCAGCTACACGGTCTACTCGGGCGTCGATCCCGGCGTCTCGGCTTCAGGCGCGCTGCAGGTGACCGTGGATGTCAACTCGGTGTATATTGTCACACTGGTGGATCCACCGTCCGGCCAGTCCGGTGACGTGGGAACGACGCTCTATTATACCGTCGGTGCTCGCAACGACGGCAACGAGCCCGACGACTATGTCCTGACGGCAAGCTCTGATCTCGGCTGGACGGTCAATGTCCCCGGCGGATCGACCCCTACCGAGCCGGGAGAGACCGTCTCCTTCTCATTCAGCGTGGAACTTCCCGCCTCCATATTTGGCGATAACGAGACATCGGATATCAGCTACGAGATCGCCTCTCTTGGCGATCCCGACATGACTGCCGGCGGATCGGTGACGGCCACGGCCAACGCCCTCACGCTCTTCTATGGCATGGTACTGGAAGATCCACCCTTCCAGCAGACTGGTGAGCCGGATCACGCCGTGCGCTTCAATGTCGGTGTGCGCAACACCGGTGACATAGCAGATAATTACTATATAACCGCTGCCGGTACGGTGCACGGCTGGACTGTATCGCCTCAGCCCGGTTTGGAAAGCGCTCCCAAGGGTCAGTTGGTGTATCTGTATTTCGACGTTGTTATCCCCGCATCCGCCGCCGATGGCGAGATAGAGAATATAAGCTACACCGTTCATTCCAGCGGCGACGGGGCGGTTTTTCAGGGCAGTTCTGTCAGCCTGGTCGTGGATGATCCGACCGACGTGGACGACCCCGACCTGGCCATACTTCCCGACCGGGTTAGCCTGGCCCAGAACTATCCCAACCCGTTCAACCCGACGACGACTATTGCCTTCAGTCTGCCCGCCAGATCGCGTGTCAGACTGGATGTCATCGACATCCTGGGAAGGACCGTCGACGGCCTCGACCTCGGCCAGTTGTCCGGTGGTGACCACCACATTGAATACAATGCCACGGGATTGGCCAGCGGTGTGTATTTCTACCGTCTCGAGACCGACCACGGCAGCCAGACCAGAAAGATGATGCTGCTGAAATAGAGCCGGCCGTTAAGCATGTGATTGAAAAACCCCGGTTTGAGACCGGGGTTTTTTTGTTGTGTGAACGGCGCGGAATCGCGATACTGTGTTGAGGCCACTGCCATCCCGGCTGAAGACGCGTGGGCCTGTAACCTTTGGTGAGAAGACAGGAACGAATCTTGCCGCTGAGATACAACGTAACTGGAAAGACGGACGTGGGGCTGGTCCGCTCCGGCAATGAGGACTACCTTCATCTGGACGAAGCCAACTCGGTCTTTGCCGTCTGCGACGGTATGGGCGGCCACCAGGCCGGCGAAGTAGCATCCATGTCGTCGGCGGACACGATGTTCACGGTCTTCAATCACATGAAGAAGGAACTTCTTGCCGATCCCGACCTGGCCCTGGACGATTCGTTGCCACCCGCCGGTGAGCTGCTGGTCAAATCGATCCGAATGGCCAATCGGGAGGTGTACAACCGGTCAATGGCCGACCCCCTGCTGACGGGCATGGGCACAACGGTCGTCGCGGTGGCTCTTGAGGGAGATGTTATGTCGGTCGCCCACGTCGGCGACAGCCGCGCCTACCGCCTGGAGGATAAACAACTGACGCCCCTGACTGTGGATCATTCCTGGGTGTCGGAGATGCGCGAGAAGCAACTCATCTCGGACGAAGAAACCCTCGGCGCTGTCGGGAAGAACGTGATCACGCGGGCCCTGGGCGTGAGAGATACGGTGGAGGTTGACTATCGGCTGGTCAAGGTCCGGGCGGGTGATATCTACATTCTCTGCTCGGACGGTCTCTGCGGCTTTGCCGACGATGATGAGATATTCGCCACGGCGGACAGGGCCAGGAGCGACATCAAGCGCATGGCGGACGACCTGGTCCAGATGGCCAACGACCGCGGTGGATCGGACAATGTCACTATCATCGTGCTTCACGTGCTCGAACCCGGTGAGCCCGGTCACGCCGAGATGGATGTTCGAACATTTCCCGCCGAATCTCCCGACCTGCTGAAAGCTGAGGACGCATGGCTGGACAGGCTGAAGAACTACAAGGTAGAGGACCAGCCCCCGCCGGACGCCGAGACACCACCCAAAGGACCGAGCAGGTTCATACTGACCCTGATATTCGTGGTCTTCGCTATGGTGGCCGTAGTGATGGTGTATCTCTCGACCACCGGACATTGACTTTCTTCCGGTCCGCCACAATCCGTCCCGGTTCGTATCCGGCCGACCATCAGATGGCCGTCATCAGCATCGACATTGGGAATCGCCAACGAGGGGTCTTCCATGATTGAGTTGACGAGGGAGCGTCCCGGACAACACACCCCTTGCGTTGGAGCCGATCTCTCCTACATTGTAAAGAGCGATGAATAAGAGCAGCAGACACTCCTCTCGTCGGACAGTCAAGTGGGCGCTGATCGTCTTCGCCGTGGCCCTGGTGCTGCGGCTGGTGTTCATTGCAGAGTTTAGGGAGTCCCCCCTGTATGCGACGCCCATAATGGACATGGAATACCACCACGCCTGGGCGTCGGCGATTGCCGCCCAGACGGAGTTTGTCGACGGTCCTTTCTTCCGGGCGCCGCTCTATCCGATCTTCCTGGGAGCCGTCTATTTCGTCCTTGGCGACGACCCTATGATCATCAGGATAATCCAGGCCATGATGGGCAGTCTGAGCGCTCTTCTGGTATTTCTGATCGGGCTGCGGGTATTCAATTTCAAAACCGGTCTTGTGGCCGGTCTGGCGTTGGCCGCCTATGGTCCGCTGATCTTCTACGACGGCCAACTCCTGGTACCCACGCTGGCGATACTGCTGAATCTTTTGGCCTTTCTTTCTCTTATACGGGCGTGGAAAAGCCCAACCGCCTTTCATTTTGCTTTGGGTGGGTTGTTTTTGGGCTTGTCGGCAATCGCCCGCCCCACCGTGCTGTTGTTTGCGCTTGCGGTATTTCTCTGGATGCTCTGGCGACATTTCAAGGGACGATCCCCGGCGACGACATTCGGGCACGTAGTTGTCTATGGCGCGGCGGTGCTGATACCCATTCTGCCGGTCACTGTGCATAACCTGGCCGAGTCGGGTGAGTTCACACTGATCGGCACCTATGGCGGGCTGAACGCATACATCGGCAACAACCCTTCCTCGGACGGCGTCTCGGCAAAGCTCCCCGGAGCAAGAAGGGACTGGTGGGGGATGATGGAGGACGCCGAGCGGATCGCCCAGCAGGATTGCGGTCGCGAGCTTTCCGACGCCGAGCAGTCGACATTCTGGGCGAAGAAGGCAGCGGCAACTATCGCCGGCAATCCGGGGTGGTTTGTGACGCACCTGGCTCGCAAGTTCATTCTGCTGGCAGAAGGTACCGAACTGTCCAACAATTTCGATCTGTACTTCTTCGCGCACAGAACATACCTGCTGAAATTACTCATGTGGCGGAACCTGATTGCTTTCCCGTGGGGGATTCTGCTCCCGCTGGCGGTGGTCGGTTTGCTGCTGTGTCGGTCGTGGACGGCGCGGTCAAAAACGCTGGCGCTGTTTCTGCTATGTTATGTCCCGGCCGTGATACTGTTCTTTGTGACGGCCCGTTATCGTCTTCCGATGGTCCCGGTGCTTGTCCTTTTTGCCGCCCATGCCGTCGTGACGGTTGCCGCCGAGTGGAAACAGTTGCGCCCTGCTCTCAAAGCTGCGGCGGTTTCTGCCTTCGTGGTGATGCTGGTAGTCTGCAACACCGATGTCTATGCCTTCGCCGGTGAATCGCAGGCACAGGGTTTCTATACTTTGGCGTCCATTTGTGAACGGCAGGGAGATGAGGGCGGCGGCGAGAAGTACTATCGTATGGCACTGGCCGAAGATTCAACTCTGGCCGAAGCAAACAACAACTTAGGACTTATTCTAACCGGCAGAGGAGCTTTCGACGAAGCTTCACGTTTGCTGCAAAGGGCGGTGCGACTCGCGCCTGACAACTACATCATGAGGTACAACCTGGCTTACGCGTATCTGGGGAGCGGGACGCCGGAGGCGGCTGTGCCTTTGCTCAAATCGGTACTTAAGCAGGTCCCCGGCTACACGGATGCCGCCAACAACCTTGGTGTGGCCTATCTGCACTTGAACCAGCACGACAGCGCCGCCTCTGCCTATCGCCACGCTGTCGGCGAGAACCCGGACTATGCCGACGGATATAACAGCCTCGGAGTGGTGCTGAGCGAAATGGGTGATACCGATTCGGCCATTGTCTGTTTCAGGAGGGGTCTGCAATCGGCGCCCGCCCGGGCGGATATGCACTACCGTTTGGGAATGCTGTACGTGGATCGGCAGGCGACTGATTCGGCCCTGGTTCATCTTCGATCGTTCCTTAGGTACTGGCGTGGCGATCGCCAGACTGCCGAGGAAGTACAGGCGCTGGTGGTATCGCTGGAATCATAGCGGGCGGTCAGTCGCAACGACCACTGGGCCCGCTCGCAGCCCGATATGCCGCGATAGTCCATCATCCGGTTTCGGACCCTTGGGGCTGTCCTCACAGTTCCTTCACTGATTCGAGTCAGGCATCGCTGTTGCCATGCTGTCTTGGGCTTGGGCCATGTCTCTGAGCACCTCGTCGGCGCGTCGGAAATGGTCGGCCAAATCAGCGAGACACGGACCCCAATCAACCTTGCGGAATACCGCGGTCAGCGTGTCGAGAAACGCTGCCGCACGATGCCCAGTGTCACATAGTGCGGAGTCTCTGATCGGTCGCAGGTGATGCCTCATCATGGCGGAGAAAGTGCACACAAAGCCAATATTGTGGGCCAATCCACGACATGCGGGTAATATGCAATTGCAGCTATCATCGAGCAGCGGCAAAAAGAAGAATGCGTTGAGAAAAGCGTCATCTGCAAGTTCCACAAGGTGAAGCATTTCGGTACTAACATAGATTGTAGCCAAATCGGTATCACTGAGCGGTGGTCTCTGTTGGATCCATGACAGCTCGGCTCTGAATACCTCCAGAGAATCACTGGCATGCTCAAAGAATAAGCCCAACGTTTTCGTGTCAAGATCAGCACCTGGAACAGTCTGTACCAGGGCGAGAACTAACAAAACAACAAAGGCAACTTTCCTCATACGGCTAACACCTCCCGCTATGGGGATCACCCACGCGATATAGATTGTGGCAACTGCATATCATGCAATCACATGCTACTATCGATATCGGCATCGTCATAGTACGGAACATCACGCTTGTCATAGTACTGTTTGCAGTTCGGGCAATACGTTATTGAGAGCAGTCCACTCTCCTTGAAGATGTATGTACCCCAATTCTGCCTCGTCGTATCAACTACGCCCTCGGGGTCATAGCAGGTCCATGTTTCGGGGAACCTTCGGGAAAAGTCCCTGAGAGTGAGACTGTAGAAACCGGCCTCTTTGTGGAAGACATAGACTCCTGTATCAACATACAGGCGGCCGTCCTCTGCTTCCTGCCAATGGATATAGGTGCTGTCCTCTCTTAGCTCTATGCAATAACCCAAGGAACCGAAATTGGCATAATAGCGACCGTGAATATCTTCCCACAGTACCATCTCCGAGTATGGAGTCGGCCCCTCGCAAGCGAGGCCAGCCAGAATGGCCACAGTCCCTATGCTCAGCAACGTTCGAAGCATCACGGGAGCTTCTTCCTCCATATAATGAGTCTATTCTGTTACCTATGTTCCGGCACGTACACCCACCCGACGCTGGCGCTCTGGGTGGGGTACCGATGTCAGAGAGCCAAGGGCGAAACCAATCCACTCCACTTGCCACCCCACACCCCACCGTGCGATAACCCCGTCAGCTAAAACACCTGCGTGCGGAGCATGATGAGAGTGCAGGCTTCGACCACCTCGATCCCCGCATCGCGCAGACGCCCGGCCACGTCGGCGTTCTCGGACCCCGGATTGAATACAACCCGCCGCGGCGCCAGCTTGAGCATCTTGCTCAGTTCACTGCTGGAGATGGCCGCATTCACATAGACCGTGATAGTGTCAACCGGTTCGGTGATATCCAACAGTGATTTGAGCGCCGTGGTGTCGCCGACCACGTGTCCCGACGGATGAATCGGTATAGGACGGTGGCCATGTTCCTTGAGAGCCTGAACGGCCAAAAACGAAAACCGCTCGTCATTGGCCGATGCGCCAAGCACGGCCACTCTTGAGTTTGGTTGTGCTTTTGTCGTCATCCCGATCTCCTTTTTTCAGCGTTGGTCAGGAGGGCCATCTCCCTCACGGCGCTTGTGAGTCATCATACTCCCCGCCCGTCTGTGCGAATATCCACTGGTAGCCGTCCGGACACTCCAGACGGCAGGTACGTTCACCCCAATACTGCGCGGCGGGACCCTCCAGTACACGAGCGCCCGCGGCCCGAGCCTGTCTGTACAAGCGGTTGATATCTTCGACATAGATATAGAACGCGACCGGGCTGCCACTCCGGGTCGCTGCGGATTTGCCACCGAGCCAGCCGTCCTCCGGCTCCAACATGATTACTTCGTCGTGATACACCATCTCGGCGTGTGCAAGCCGCCCCTGTTTGTCCGTCTGGGTTTCCAGCACAGCGAAACCGAACGCCTTTTCATAGAACTCAAGCGCGCGCCTTACATCTTTGACGACAATATACGGGTTTATCCAATTCATCTGGGGAGGTTTCACCGGTCGTTGTGACATAGGGGATCGCTCCTGAATCTATCAGACAATCGGCAGCACGTTGCCGGGGTCGAACTTCTGTTTGATCTTTCGCGAATAGACAGCATCGGGGCTGTCGTTGTCATCGGCCAGACCGGCCAGGAGGCTGTCGCGGCTGGTGGCTTTCATTCGCATCCGCTGGTAGTCACCCAAAGCCGTGTCCGGCATGACGCGCAGGCTGGCGCTGATAATCAGTCCGAGGAGACCCCACGAACCGGCAAAGACCTTGACGACATCATAGCCCGAGACAGACTTGAAACAGATAGAGCCCGGTGTGATGATCTCCCCCTCGGGGGTGACGATCTCGGCCCGCAGAAAGTAACGCCTCAGGGGCAGGTCATGGCCGTCGAAATCGGCGCTCAACCCGACCGCCAGCGCTCCACCCACGGAGCCGACGTATGGCAACTGGGCATGCGGCATGAACAGGTTGTCTTTTTGCAGTCGGCGGTTGATCTCGCATATGGGATACCCGGCGCCGGCGGTAACGAACAGGTCCTTGGTGCTTATCTCGTGCAGTTGGTTGAGCCGGTCAGTCTTGATGACCACCATGTTCGCAAACGATTCTCCAACCGGCTGGATATTGTTACCGAACCCTGAGATGAACAGGCGCTGCCCGCTCTTGAGGGCGAGCTTCACCAGCCGGGCCGTTTCCTCGGCGGATTCCGGGTGGAACGTGGGCACTTGGTTCTGCTGTGTGAGCCGGTCGTCCGGGAACTCCTGCCGGACCGTTTTGACAAAGGCCTCAAAGCTTGACATACGGCAAAGATAGCGAAGTTTTGGCGGTTGTCAATCTTGAGGGTGTCCTTGCGCGGGAATCAGCGAGCAGGGCAGTTCTGAAATGCCGGACTCAACTCTAGCCCATAAGAAAAGACCCGGCCGATATGACCGGGTCTTTGAGCGTTCATGGTTTCTATATTGAAACGGCTTAGTACATGCCGCCCATGCCGCCGCCCATGCCGCCACCCATCCCGCCCATGTCAGGGGTACCCTTCTTGTCGTCGGGCTTGTCAACCACCACTGCTTCGGTAGTCAGAAGCAGACCGGCGATGGACGCGGCGTTCTCTATGGCGTGGAGAGTGACTTTGGTCGGGTCAATGACACCGGCCTTCATCAGGTCCTCAAAGATGTTGGTCTGGGCATTGTAGCCAAAGGCTCCGGATTCACCCATGATCCTGTTGACCACGACCGAGCCCTCAAGACCGGCGTTCTCGGAGATCTGGCGAGTCGGCTCTTCGAGCGCCTTTCGCACGATACTGACACCAGTCTTCTCCTCGTCGGTGCAATCGACGTTGTCAAGCGCGGTCAGAGCTCGCAACAAAGCCACGCCACCACCCGGAATGATGCCTTCCTCGACAGCAGCGCGAGTAGCGTGGAGAGCATCCTCGACACGGGCCTTCTTCTCTTTCATCTCGGTCTCGGTGGCTGCGCCGACATTGATGACAGCAACACCACCGGCCAGCTTCGCGAGTCGCTCCTGGAGCTTCTCACGGTCGTAATCGGAGGTCGTATCCTCGATCTGAGTACGAATCTGGCCGATCCGGGCCTTGATGTCGTCTTTGGAGCCGGCACCTTCAACTATCGTAGTGTTGTCCTTGTCGATAGTGATTTTCTTGGCCGTGCCCAGGTCGGATATCACGGCGTTTTCCAACTTGAATCCGATTTCCTCGGAGATCACCTTGGCGCCGGTGAGGACACCGATATCCTCAAGCATGGCTTTGCGGCGATCACCAAAACCGGGAGCCTTGACGCCGGCGACCTTAATC
>SDBT01019539.1_pt1 | contig 10615 bp, 7 predicted proteins | sample 2277101 | NCBI WGS metagenome assembly SDBT01 (sample SAMN10404973, study PRJNA504765) | marine sediment metagenome | isolation source: marine sediment core GS10_PC15, 103 cmbsf | place: Arctic Ocean: Southern Knipovich Ridge | collected 2010
TACCTAATAATACTGGTAATGTGTCTTTATCGTTTCGATTTTTTATGCTTGGTAAAAATCCGTTAATTAATTGAAATGTGTAGTTACTCTTTGAAGGATCAAGTGAAGTACAATTATAGCATCTGCCATATTTATTATCGTAAAGTATCAGATTACTAATTGCCTTTTTGTGTGAAAAAAACCTTTGATTTAAAAAGGGAATAATCTTTTCACTTAAGGTATTCTGTGTTTCTTTTTCATCGAGCGTGAATGTGCAAAGAGGGTACTTTAATATGCTATCAAAATTAAGATATACAGTCATTAAAGAATTGTTTTTTAGTGTAGCCAACTCGCTTTTTCCGCCATTGCTATAACTGGTACGCTGTACTTCTTGATATGATAGATATTTTAATTGTTCTATTATGTAGCGATAGGTTGTTTTAAATTTTTTGTTGGATAAAGATTGATCCAGTTTTTTTGCTGTACAATCCAAAAACGGTATTCTTTTGTCTTTATACAGGGTGTCAATTAATTTTTGTTTGTCCTTAATTTTTATATATATTGTATCAAGAGCATTTTGTATCAATTGCGGATCGACGAGCGTAGGTTTTTCTAACGTTTCATATATAACACCATATAATTGCATCGTTAATAATAATATAAGAGATAATTTACTGATAAATACTGTTTTGTTCATGATAATGTCCTGTTAAATCATGATGAAAAATATAGATAACAATTATAACGTTAATAATACATGTATTCCTAATTTTTGAATATCCTCAATAATATTTTTATCCAGCGCAATGCGTTTTTTGGTACGTATGCATAATTTTTTACCATTTTCTCGTAGCACAAAAGTCAGTGGGATTTTACCACGAACAAGGGTCTTTTTTAAGGAGTCCAGGGTTGATTTATTTATGGTTTCTGGGAGTTTAAATGTTACTGAAAAAATACGTTGCCATTCTTGCAGCACTAAATCAATTGGTACAAATTCTTGTGCCTTAATTTTGCACAGCGTTGTTGAACTTAAATCCAATGCACCTTTTACCACAAAAACATGATGAGTATCGAGCCACTGTGAAACTTTATTAAATACTTTAGGAAATAATATGACTTCGGCTGTTGTATTCATATCTTCTAGTTGCACAAATGCCATTCGGTCACCTTTTTTGGTGGTAATTTCTTTTTTCTTCTTGAGTAGTCCGCAACTGACAATAAACGGTTCTTTTTCGCCATTATAATTTTGTGCCAGTTGTGCGCCTTGTGAAAGTGAAATAAGCGAAAAGCATTGTAGCTGTGAACTATATATTTCGAGTGGGTGAGAACTTAAATAAAAACCAATGACTTCTTTTTCTTTTTCTAATTTTTCACGATCTGACCATTCATTACACGGTGTGAAACCATATGTTTCGTCGTCACTGTTTCTACCATTTAATCTAAAAAGACCCATTTGTCCGGTGAGTGCATTTTTTTTATGCACGAGTGCTAATTCAATAATGTGTGCAAGTTCATTAGTTTTTTGCGCACGATTACCCGGTAAATCATCAAATGCGCCAGCGCACACTAAATGTTCGATAACCCGTTTATTGGCTGTGCGTAAATCAACTCTTTTGCAAAAATCGAATATATCAGTAAAAGGTTTTTTTGTTCGTTCAAGCAAAATATTTTCAATTGCTGTATGGCCAACATTTTTAATACCGTTTAATCCAAATAAAATATCTCCGTCAATGACACTAAAATCGGTTTCAGATTTATTAATGTTAGGTGGAATGATGGTGATGTCCATATCTTTTGTTTCTTGCAAATAGAAGGTCATTTTTTCGGCGTGTGATGCTTCGAGTGAAATAAGGCACGCCATAAATTCTGCAGGGTAATGAGCTTTTAAATAAGCAGTTTGATATGCAATGAGTGCATATGCAGCAGAGTGAGACTTATTAAATCCATACCCAGCAAAATATGCCATAAGGTCAAAAAGTTCAGCGGCTTTTTTTTGATCAAAATTACGTTCTTTCGCGCGGGTTAAAAAAAGTTCTCGCTGTGTTGCCATAACGTCAACCTTTTTCTTACCCATTGCACGGCGTAAAATATCTGCTTCTCCCAAACTATACCCGGCAATAGTTGATGCAATTTTCATTACCTGTTCTTGATAAACAATAACACCGTATGTTTCTGCCAAAATAGGGGCCAGTTCGTCAAATAAATATTTAATTTTTTGCCGACCATGTTTACGTTCAATAAAATCGTCAACCATACCAGAACCAAGTGGACCTGGTCGATATAATGCGTTTACGGCAATAATATCTTCAAATTTTTCTGGTTGTAGTTTGCGCAATACATCTTTTAGACCGCTGGATTCTAACTGGAACACCCCGGAAGTATTACCAGCACAAATTAACTCAAATGCCTTTGGATCATCAAGTGGTAGTTTATTGATGTCCAGTTTTGTGCCATAATTTTTTTCAACGGCAGTTATAACCTGATCAATGAGGGTCAAGTTTTTTAATCCCAAAAAGTCGATTTTTAAAAAACCGATGCTCTCCAGTTCACTCATTGCATATTGTGCAACTAATTCATCACTTTTTGACGGTACATAAACCGGTAAGACTTCATCAATTGGTTCTGGTGAAATAACAATGCCAGCAGCATGTTTTGATGCGTGACGGGTTAAACCTTCAAGTTTAAATGCAAGATCAAATAACTTTTTTATGGTCGGGTTATTGTCAATTAATTCCTGTAATTTTGGTTCTAGCTCAAGTGCCTCTTTAAGCGTAATTTTTAATTGATCCGGAATAAGTGAAGTAATGGCATTTGAGTCTTCAAAAGAAATACCAAGTGCGCGTGCCACATCTTTAATCACCCCTTTTGCAAGCATGGTACCAAATGTAATAATATGACATACATTATCATGACCATATTTATCACGTACATAATTAATAACGCGATCACGTCCTTCGATACAAAAATCAATATCTATATCAGGCATAGTGGCACGTTCAGGATTTAAAAAACGCTCAAAAAGTAAATTATATTTTATTGGATCGATGTTAGTAATTTGCAATGTCCAGGCAACTAATGATCCGGCTGCAGAACCACGACCTGGGCCAACTGCAATGCCATTTTTGTGTGCCCATTGAATAAAATCACTAACGACTAAAAAATAACCGACAAATCCCATGTTAATAATGAGATCAGTTTCTATTTCAAGACGTTTTTGATAGGTAGAAAGTTGATCGTGTGGAATTAATTCTTTTTTTACTAATTCCTGTAATCCATTATTGCACAATTGCTTAAAATAACTTTCTTGCGTGTGTTTTTTTGGTATCTCAAATTTTGGAAAAAACAGTTTGTCAGTTTCAAAATCAAATTCACACATATCAGCAATTTTGCCAGCATTCCACACCGCATCTTCATGATCTTTAAAAATAGTAAGCATTTGATCTTTGGTGCGCATATGCACACGACAATTACCAAAACTATATCGATTGGGATTACTTATTTTATCGCGTGTTTGAATTGCAAGCATAACTTCATGAGCTTCTCGATCATCAGCGTGAACATAATGACAATCACCAGTTGCCACTAACGGAATATTTTTTTTCTCATGTATTTCATACAATAGATTATTTAATTGGGCTTGTTCTTTTTGGTCTTCGGGTTGCACTTCAAGGTAAAAACGATCTTTGCCAAAAATGTTCAAGAACCAATCAATTTGATCATGTGCTTTTTCTTTTTGATTATTCATAAGCAACTTGGGAATGTGGCCCCCCAAGCAAGCTGAAGTGGCAATAAGACCTTCTGAATGTTGCTGTAAAATACGATAATCAATACGCGGTTTAAAATAAAAGCCTTTTTTATATGAGAAAGAAATTAATTTGCACAAATTACGATATCCCACTTCATTCTGTACTAATAAAATAAGATGATAATACTTATTTTGTGCATCTTTTATCTGTGCATCTTCTGTTAAATAGGCTTCCATGCCCAAAATAGGCTTTATATTTGCTTTTTTACATTGTTGAAAAAATTTAACAGCACCAAAAATATTACCGTGATCGGTAATGGCAAGTGATTTAAGATTATTTTCTTTACCAAAATTAACAAGATTGTTAATGGTAATAGCGCCATCTAAAAGAGAATAATCGGTGTGCAGGTGCAGGTGAGTAAAGTGTTTTGCCATAACGGTATTTTTATTCTCTTAATTGTGTGATTTGTATTATTGTTATGTACGTAAAAAATGAAGATATAATGCGTACATTTTTAGTATACGAAATAGAGTGAAAAAAGTTGAGCAGATTATCAAACTATATTTTGAGTTTGTTCGCGTACTTTTTCTATTTCGACTTTGATATTAATGGCATGAGCACCAATAATGGCATCAGAACATTTAGCAGCAATAGTGTTTGATTCTCGCGCAAGTTCCTGTAAAGTAAAATCTAAACGTTTACCTTTTTCTACTTTAGGTGATTTGAGTTGTTTCTGTAAGCTTGATACATGGGTTTTAAAGCGTATAATTTCTTCATGGATGTCTAATTTATCAAGGAGCGCATATAATGCATTTTTTCTCATGTCAGCAAATGCATTTTCATCTTTACCCAATTCTTGCAGTACATTTTTAATTTTCTCTTTTTGTTGTTCAACTAATAAGTGAGATTTTTCTTCGATAATAGCGATTTCTTTTTGCATAATAGCGATGCGATTGATTAAGTCTTTTTTGAGTTCTTCTCCTTCTTGCTCGCGATTTTTTATAATGCGTTCAATAAGTTCATCAATGTGTTCAAAAATGATCTGTTCTGATTTTTTATCAATGCTTTGCTCTTCTATGCTAAAAACATTTGGTAATTGCAAAAGACGATCCAAAGAAACGCTTTGTTCTATATTAAAACGTTCTTTAATTTTTTTCACCGCATCGATATAACCAGCAACAATATTCAATGCTGGCTCAACAGCTCCTTTAAATAAGTTTGGATTATCCATATGAATGGTAAAATAAATATGTCCACGGTATAGTTTCTTCTTTAACCGTTTAATACATTCTGGTTCCAAATGTGAAAGCGAATAAGGTAGTCGACACGTGGCTTCAAAAAAACGGGAGTTAAATGATTTTATGCTGATTGAAACATTTGATTTGCCTTCACTGGTACTTGTTAACACAAACGTTTTGTTTGCAAAACCAGTCATACTTTGTATCATAATTATTCCATTATGCTAAATTGGCATATACATTTTGTACATCATCGTGATCATGCAATGCTGATAAAAATTCAAGTGCTTTTTCAGTTTGTTCATCAGTTAATGTAGTAGTATTTTGTGGTACCCATTCAAGATCAGCACTTTCTACGATAATTCCTATATCAATGATGACTTTTTTTATTTGTTGCAAAGATTGAGGTGTGCAAAAAATGGAAAAAAAGGTACCATTTTGATTAATATCTTTAACGTCAAAATCAAGTAATACTTCAAGAAGGGTATCTTCATTAAGTTTTTCGCTACTTACGCGAATAACACCCATTTTTTCAAACATCCAACTGACTGATCCAGTTTCGCTTAAATTGCCGCTATGACTAGAAAAAATATGGCGCAATGCAGCCACCGTTCTGTTTTTGTTGTCAGAAAGTGTATCAACAATAACTGCCATGCCAAATGGACCATACCCTTCATAAATTAATGCAGCATAATGCACGCCGGGAAGTTCGCCAGTACCACGTTTTATTGCACGGGTGACATTTTCTAACGGCATGTTAATTGTTTTTGCTTTTTCTAACAATGTGCGTAATCGAGCATTTCCGCTCGAATCACCGCCGCCTTCACGGGCAGTAACAGTAATTTCCTTAATTAATTTAGTAAATGCTTTGCCACGTTTTGAGTCTTCTTTTGCTTTTTTATGCTTAATTTGTGACCATTTATTATGTCCGGCCATAGGCCAATCTCCCGAGGATATAAAAGAAATGTGCATTTTTAATACTTTTTATTCAGGATATCTCCTTTTTATTTATCTGTCGATAGTGGCTATTTATGATTATGAAGTAGTTAATGGTATAAAATACGATATAATTATAGTTATTTTTAAATAAAAAGATAACTTTTTTATTAACATAATCGCTAAAATATATATACTAATAGTATAATATTTTTTAATAATAGTTAAAAAACGGAGGCTTATTATGAATAAAATAAAACGTATTTTAGGATGTGCGCTCATAGTTGCGGGTTCTTTTATAAGTAACGGATTAATTGGTGGTCGAAAAATGTACGCAGTTCTCTTAAAAAAATCAACAAATAGTGGATTTACTTTTAATAAATGCTATGAAGATTATAATTCTTTTGCAACAATATCCAAGTATCCAAATGCTGAAGCGATATCTTTGGAGTTGCCGAATATTGTTTTAAAAAAGGGTACAATTATTTTTCAAGAAAAAATTTCTGTTAAAATAAATGAATTGTTTAATAAAAGTCCTGAAATAAATACTAAAAAAGAAGTAAATTCGGATCCTTTATTTGGTAGTTCTTATGATCAAAAAATTAAAGAACAAAATCTAATTGTTATAAAAGCGAAAATTAGCAGATGTAAGGGTGAAGAAGCAGGACATTCGAATTATAAGCATTTATATTACAAAGTATTTGGCAATGACACACTTATTTCATCTGGATATTTAAAGGTAGCAACAAAACGGATAAAATAAAAAATGAAGAAACAACAGGTTTAGACACACACCGTTTTGTCAAAAATATCTTCGATAAAAATTGAGCAAGGCTAAACAAGAATAAAATAATTTCTTGATTTAGCCTTGTTTTATTTTTACATTAAGTAGCCAGACATAGTATTGTGTGCATATAAATTTTTAGATAAAAGGGTTGATAAATGAAACGAGTATGGTCGGTATTGTTTTCTCTTTTTTTTGTATTTTACCTGCATGCAATGGAGTTTAATTTTTCGGGGCATCAAAATGAAACAGTAAAATTATCTGTCAGTAAAATTAAGCAATTGATGGCCAATGTAATTGATAATTTAAATGTTGTTAAGGGCAATGCAAGTCTTTTGTATCAAAATATTGGGCAACAATCGATAGCTCAACGAGAGCAAATAAAAAAAATAGAACAAGAAAAAAAAGTTTTTTTAGGTGGATTGCATTCTGCTTATTTTAAAGGCAGTGTTAATGAAAAAAAGCTTAAAATAATACCGCTTACTTATTTTGGTTTTTATAATTATTATATTGAAAATATGTTTAATCCATATATCTATGAATCAAGAAAAAATATCGCTTCAAAAGACAATATGAATCAATATATAACTTTGATCAAAAAACAAATTGAGCTTGGTATTAACATTTTACAGCTCGAATCATCTTTATCATATTTAAAAAATGTAGCCGGTAGATTGATGAATAGAAAAACAATATTAACATGCGATTGGAACCTAATAGATTGCGATATACTGGTAATCAATGCAATAGTGCAGCATATTACTCAAAAAAATTAATTAACAATAAAAGAATTTAAACGCAAGAATCTTGTCCCAAAAATTTTTTAATCAAATACGGTCTCTTTTTATAAGGAATTTGTCTGCCACGAGATGTTTTCTCCAAAAACCCTTTGCGCAATAAAAATGGTTCATATACTGTTTCAATAGTGTCTGCATCTTCACCAATTAATGATGCAAGGGTATCTAACCCAATTGGTCCACCGTCAGAATGTTCAATAATTTTACGCAATAATAAATTATCAATTTTACTTAACCCATCATCATCGATGCCTAGAAAATGTAATGCCTTTTTAACGAGCTCGATATCTGCAATATTTTTATTTTTTACCTGTGCAAAATCGCGCACACGACGAACGATTTTTTTTGCGATACGTGGAGTGCCTCGAGAACGTTTTCCAATGAGCAAAGCGGATTCTCGTTCAAGATTGAGGGATAAAAAATCGGCACTTTGCAAAACAATATCAGCCAGTTCTTCCTCAGTGTAAAAATCAAGACGTTCACTAATGCCAAATCGACTGCGCAATGGTGCACTAATCATGCCACTTTTTGTGGTCGCGCCAATTAACGTAAATGGATGAATCGGTAAACTGACTGATTTTGCACCGACACCTTGTCCAATAATGACATCAACGCGAAAATGTTCCATAGCACTGTATAAAACTTCTTCAACTATTGTTGGCATGCGATGAATTTCGTCAATAAATAAGATATCACGCGGTTCAAGACTTGATAAAATAGCAACTAAATCACCAGTTCTTTCCATCATTGGACCGCTACATATTTTTATCGCAACATCCATCATATGTGCCATTATATGTGATAATGTTGTTTTTCCTAGACCAGGAGGGCCAAATAATAATACATGATCAAGTGGTTCATTACGCATTTTTGCTGCTTGTGTATAAACAGTAAGTTTGTCTTTTAATACGATTTGGCCGTGATAATCATCAAATGATTTTGGGTTAAAATTAAGTGATTGATCTTCGGGTGTTTCTTGCAAACTAATTAAATCAATGCTAGAAATTTCGTCCATTTTTTTCCATATATTTAAATGTTTTCTTACTTTTTATAACTTTTTTATTCATGGTTTCGCATGGTAATACTTTGAAACCAGCCAAGACTTGCACACGTAATCCATAAATTACTTAATCCATAACTTATTAATGGTAGCGGAATTCCGACAACCGGCAATAAATTAATAACCATGCCAATATTAATTAATACTGAAAGAACTATGTGAATAACTAATCCGGTTGCTAATAATTGTGTGTGTGGTGTAGTAATCTGTTCTATGGCACGTGCAAAACGTATAAATAACATGACATACAAAAAAATAATACATAATGCGCCAATAAAACCAATTTCTTCACATAACACCGCAAAAATAAAATCGGTGCGACTTTCTGGTAAAAAATGTAATTTATTTTGTGTGCCATGCAAAAAACCTTTGCCTGTTAATCCGCCAGATCCAATCGCTATTGCTGATTGTTCAATATGATAGCGTTCTTTTTGTGTTTGTCCCTGTCCTAAAAATACGGTAATACGATTTTTTTGATATGGTTTTAGCACTTTCCATAATACAGGCACTAATAATAGTGCTGAAAGGCAACTATAGATAAAAAATTTATTACCAATACCAGCAAGCCATAATAGTACCGCGCCAGAAAAAAGAATAATGAGTGCAGTACCAAGATCAGGCTGTTTCATGATAAATAAAAAACTTATGACTAGAATGGCGATGACCGGCAAAAAAAGACGCCAAGAATAATGCGTGCGTTTTATGGTGTAAAAATGATATGCAATAAAAGAAGGAAACAGTAACTTGGATAATTCTGATGGTTGCAATTTAAAGAAAAAAAGATCTATCCATCGTTGCGCACCCATGCCAATACTTCCCTTAATGAGTGTAAATAATAGCAAAGCGAGTACGCCAAAATAGGCAAAATAACCTTTTCGCATTAACGATCGATAATCCGTTATCGCACATACAAGATAAATAATGATACCAAAAAGTAATCCGATACTTTGTTTTTTAAAAAAAAGAGAAAAAGCATGTTCAGGGGTATACGTTGCACTAAACACCAGTAATAAACCGGTACATGCAATAATACATATTAATGCAAAACTGACCCAGTCAAAATACCGAAATAATCGCCAATTAATTGATACCATAATCTACACAAACTATATAATGGTTTCGTTCCCGTTTCCATTTAGTTTAATGATAAATATACTGAGTGCAAAGATTATGATGTTATTTTACATGAGTTAGAAAATTTTGATTTTAATAAAAAATCCTTAAAAGCGATATTTACGAAAAAAAACACCCCCCACTGCTCCCCTCAGGGCGAACGGAGAGAGAGAATTATTTATGAGAGTTATTGGAAGTAAAATCAGATAAATTATTCTATTTTTATTTGATTATCGAATTTATTTTATTTACCGAAAAAAAGGAATATGTATGATGCAATTAATAATTATTACGCTTATCACCTTAGTTGCTAGTTGTGTTGGTCTTGTATCCGGTTTTGGATTAGGTACCATAATGGCACCAACTTTGTTGTTTTTTTTACCTTTTTCACAAGTTATTTTATTAGTCTGCATTATTCACTGGTTTCACAATATTTGGAAACTACTTTTCTTTCATCATGGTATTAACTGGCAGCTTTTTCTATCATTTGGCATACCAAGTATTATTGCAGGTATTTTCGGTGCACTATTGGTTGGCGATAAAGGATTCATGTTAACGTCATTACTGGGTGTTTTTTTAATTGCATATGTTTTTGTATTATGGTTTATGCCAACACTTCATTTTAAACATACTTGGCTTAACGGTTTTATTGGCGGTACATTAACAGGTTTTTTTGCTGGTATTTTTGGCATACGTGGTGCATTGCGCAGTATGTTTTTGTCAGCATTTAATTTAAGTAAAGCAACCTATTTAGGTACCATCGGTGCAATCAGTTTTTTACTCGATAGTACTCGATTGATTGTTTATTTTTCGCATGGCATAAAACTAGAACAATCGCTAACAAATGGATTACTTTTTTTTATTCCCGCGTCCTTTATTGGTGCATGGATTGGAAAATATGCTGTGCATAAAATACCACAAGAACATTTTAGAAAAATTATTGCAATATTTTTATTATGTGC
>SDBT01019540.1_pt1 | contig 10615 bp, 8 predicted proteins | sample 2277101 | NCBI WGS metagenome assembly SDBT01 (sample SAMN10404973, study PRJNA504765) | marine sediment metagenome | isolation source: marine sediment core GS10_PC15, 103 cmbsf | place: Arctic Ocean: Southern Knipovich Ridge | collected 2010
TATATTACATATAAAATATTATGAACATGAAATTATAATATATATATTATTTGAACATGGATGATATTTTATATTACATATAAAATATTATGAACATGAAATTATAATATATATATTATTTTGGACCCACTTTTTGACAAACCTTCATGAATTACTTCATTTCTGTTATACACTTTTGCTATTAATATAATTTAATAAATATGAAGAATTGTCAAGGTAGGATTTAAGATTGCCGATATAGTCAAAATGAGAATTTATATCTTTGTATGTTTGAAAATTATATTTTATTTTTTCATTCGTATACCAAATCGACATGTTGAATTATGATTACCGGTGGCGCTGTAAGGAGGAAGGCATTGTATGCATCTTGTTCCTCTTTTTCCCTTAGAACCTAAAATCAAAATATTCTCTCCACACCATGAACACTTACCTTTGCATTTATATTCGGATACATCTATATGAGATGAAATTTTATTATTTATTATAGTTTGGGTAGATCCAGGCCTGGAGCCTACTATCGACCAATTTCCAGGAATACATAAATATTCACCACATACACAATTTACAGCTATTGGAAATTTTTTATTTTCGATATTTATACTGAATGGTCTTGGTAAAATCACATGATTATTCACAGTTACTCCCTCAGAAATTTCTAGATTAGTAGAGCAGTTATAGCATTTTACTAGTTTATTGTTGTTATTTCCCATAGCTTTAATGTGCCAGATTGTATCAGATGGGATAATTATATATTATAAAATAATATATTTTTTCATCATTTTTATTGTTATTAACATTTTAAACTCCAAGTTTATTGTCTTTAATTCCATCTCAATTATGTCTTTGTAATCGACATTTCTAAGTACCTTGTAGCTAAGCTTAGATATTGGTGTTTCCAGCTCAATTTAAAGCATAAATAAATAATAAATATATATAATATATATTTCTGTGTTGAAATAATAATATATATAATTTCTGTGTTCAAAAATATAAATTAATATAAATTAATATATTATTATTATTTCAAATAATATATTATTTACAAATTTAATATGATGAACCTAGATACCTTTATCTATAGGATCGATGTTTATAATGTTTGCAAGGTGTTCGTATTCTGATACATTTACATAAAAATCTATAATCCTCTAATGTATAATGAAATATGTCGACATATTTGTTATCTATACATACGTTTATTTTATCAGGTAAATGACCATATTCAGTAATATATTGTTTCTTGATATATACCCCAAATGTTAAAACATGTTTTAAATTATCTGTCTTTGTATGTAAATCGTCCATGATACTTTTTATAGTAACATATTCAACACCATCGGCATTTGTCTCAAGTAAATGTCTTTTATGTATATTATCTTCATAATTGAGTAATTTATCAACATTATAAGTTTCTAACCAATTTTGTATTCTATAATATTTATTTATTTTTTTCATATATCGTTTTTTCGCTTTTTTTGTCATTTCATCTATATTCCTTTTTCTAATATTATCCCAAATATTATGTTTTAACAAATCTTGGTATACATAACACAAAGTATATGGGAAATGTACTAACACATTTAATATTGTATCATCTATAAATTTTGGGACATATTCAATTAAGTGTTTATTTAAGTATATTTTCGTCATCATTATTGCATATTTTGAATCCAAACTTATCATATTTAAATTAGACACTTTTTTATCAGTGTAATTATCATCCACAACATTTATTTTCAATTCATCATATATACGATCTAAATAGAATTTCGAATTATGTAAATACTTAACAGAAAATAAATAACTTTCATATAAATATTCGTATTTTATCTTAGTATTATAACTTAAATTTAACAGTAATGCTATTATAAGACTTTTGTCTATAATTTCATCAGATAAATCTATTGTATTTTTATTGTCTCTAAACAAAAATGTCTTCATAGGTGATTCTGATTCGGGTTTTTTAATTTCAAATATTACATCTGGCGGTAAACTCCATAATTTGTTACCTGGTAATATAACATTTATCATATTTTTCTTATTGGGGTGTTTATTACAATATTCTAAATAATCAATTTTGATCTGTGTGTCTTTCTCGAAATATTTGAGAATCTCATTATGTAATACAACAATATCTATTTCGTCCATTGTGGGAAAAATTGTACATAATTTGGGAAATATTTATTTTATCAATTTTTGTTTAACATAGAATTATATTCCAGATATAAAATAATAATAATATATATTTTCAAATGTAAAAATAATAATAATATATATTTTCAAATGTAAAAATAATAATAATATATATTTTCAAATGTAAAAATAATAATAATATATATTTGAAACACACAAGCATGGGATACTCTATGTAAACTTTTAGTATTATGATAACATCAGTGTATTATGATAACCAATCTATGAGGGAATAGCTCGAAGGAAGACTAAATTATCTGATACAACCTAAAAAAGAAATACATATATTGACTGTACATGCATGTATAATTAACGTTTACATTAGGTAAACATAGGTCATAATTAAGACTTAGTGTAGCCATGAAAACAGTTTGCATGAGATATAAAAAAGTAAAATATTACATTTTAGGTAAATAATAAATAACTAAAAAAATTATTTTGAGTATTAAAATAGTAGTACAACAAAATGTCAAACTTGCCAATCACAAACCCAACCACAAACCCAACCCGTAGCAAAAATAATTGCAAAAAACACCCAAATGCAGAGACCAAGACTCTTACTCTCACTGGTAATTCATCTTGCAAATGCTGTGTAGCCTATGGAAGGGCCCTTGGTGCTTTGTTGAGAGAGACTGGTTCTATCCACTCTGTCCTCGTTAATGCCGCTAATGCTAAAGTAGATTCTCCCGGAGGTCTTACTTCGACTGAACTTGTGGAGCGTTTGGCCGCCGTCCAATATTTTGAAGTTGCCGCACTTCAACTTGTAAGTACCGCTTTTTTGGTAGATGGGAAAGAAATTTCTCACAAATGCTGTGAAGGTTATGCTGCCCAAGTTCAGGGCCAGATGGTCGGCTTAGTTAATACTACACTTACTAATGCTTTGATAGCTGCTTTCCCTTTGGGCACTCCTCCTCCTCTGTTCCCCGACGGTGGACTTCCACCTACACCTATCCCTGATTCTCCTCCTGGAACTAATCTCCCCGGTACTGTTTGGGGTAATATTAGAGTTTCCCTTGGAACTGTCATAGCTCTTCTTGCTAACGCAAAGGATATTGCCACTTGCTAAATAAAAAGAATAGATAAACTAAAATATATATATATTAATTAATATATATATTGGAATAAAATGTGACTGGTTGAATGAAATATGAGTATACTAAAATCGTTAGTGGGTACTTCCTAACTAGAGGACATGGGGGTATGGGGGGCACGACCAGGGTATGCTCAATGTTATAAAAATATAAAATATAATATAATATAATAATATAATAATTTATTTCTATCGAGGGGGGGGTGATGTCACATGAGGAGAATATTGGAATGCGTCCTTTTGTTCATATACTATTTTATTTACTTCGACAAAGTATGTGTAGACGGTAATCATAAGTAGCGTTACAGCTATAGTTTCAAGGGAAGATCTAGCATGTTGAATAATGATAAAATCATTCTCTGATGTCCAAATGTCGATAGTACTTAATCCCAGTACAATTAAAGTAAGTACAACCAGACTGAATATAAATCTCTTATCTACTTCCCGATACCAATTGATAATGACAGTGACAATGAGAAATCCAATGGATAAGAAATCTGCATTGAACATTAATTTTGTACTTGACAGTGTTTGTTGTGGCACTAAATAGAAATTAAGTCCGAATACAACTAGAGGTATTAAGAACAATAAGTATACAATAGCATTCTGACAATAAATGTAAAATATATATGATATTATAATCCAAATGATAGCAAACACAATGTATACAGTTTGAATTTGCTTTCTTCTTTTGTCCGTATAATCATCATAGTTCCTGTGTTTATATTTGTGTATAGGTGTATATTTATGATGATTTATTTCCTTTTCTGATCTTCTTATTCTACGAGAAGAATTACTGTAATCTTCATTATACCCAGATCCATATGCATTCCCAAGTCGGTGTTTTATATTATTTTGATTTAGGAACGATGAACGATCAACCATATTTAGTATTATTTTTTACAATATTAATCTTTTGTATATATAAATAATATATATTATTATTTATATATATTTTCATGAATGGAGACCAATAACATTTCATGTATTAATATACAGATTGTGGTAATATATATATATTATTCTTAGTTATTTTATATAGCATATTTACATAGCCATTTGTATTGTTAATATTGCGTATTGTTGATATTGCGTATTGTTAATATTGTGTATCTAAAATATACCAATTATTACACTTTCTAAATATGTGCATAGAGTATCAAGCCCTGAGTTATCCATATAGTATCGTTCTCTGGATATACTGAAATGATTATACATTCTGCAAAGTTCTTCTTGTATCTTATCCATATAATCCATAATTTTATCATACATCTCATAGATTTTAGTCATACATGGTATATTAATGTAGTCTCTATTACCAAGGGAAATTATTAAATATTTATAAAGTATACGCCCTTTCATATTAGTAATAATTTCATCAATAAATAATAACTTTGATAATATTTGTATATCAACATTTATTTTATATTGAATACTCATGTATTTTATTTTATTTATTTTTGTTATAAATAAAGATAAAAAATATACAAATGAATACAAGCAAAATGAATTGAATTCTACTATATTTGTCATATTATTATGAGAATAAACATAAGGAAAAATGTCAGTTATATATTTATACTCTCCTTTTTTATATAATGTACATAATAAGAATTCTATGTATAGATATTGTTTATTATTTGTTTGCTTAAAACTCTTAATAAGATTTACGTTTTCATCTAAAAATTCAGTGAATCCAATACCTGCAAGTGATATTTTAGATAGTGTGACATTGTTGATAAATATATTGAATATTTTATTTTTTATTTTACCTATCTCTAATATCACATCTATATTAAAGTATTCTTCCTGTTTCTTTCTAATTTTTTCTATTATAATTTGTTTTTTGGGATTATCAAGAATTATATTAATTTCATCATCGCCATTATTTTCATCATCACTATTATTTTCGGCATCACCATTATTTTCATCATCACTACTATTTTTATTATTTTCATCATACTCCGGATTTTCGAGTCGGAAGTCAATAAGACTAAAATCGTCCCTTTCGTCTTCGAATTGCAGCCAATATTTATATTTGTCTCTTGTATCATCCAAAACTTCTTTCATTGCTAATCTCCACCTTTTATGACCTATTTCTTCATCTTTAATATCCTTTATAAATGTGTTGTAATGCACCTGTCTTAATTTATTAGCTTTGGATAATTTAATTATATATAACTTTATATTTTTTAAATATTTTTTTATATTATATTTATAATTGTAACTATAATCCGGAAACCAATAGTTGGATAATCTCTTACCTTTTATTGATTTCTCCGCAGTCTTATATGCAGATATTGACTGTTTTTCCAGTATAGATATACCCTCCATTTGATATTATATAATGGTTGTTTTCAAACGAATAATAAATAATATATATCATTTTTCTATATAATTTCATGTTCAAAATATAATATATAATTTATATGTTCAGAATATAATATATATTATAATTTCATGTTCAAAATATAATATATATTATAATTTCATGTTCAAAATATAATATAATATATAATTTCATGTTCACAATATAATATAATATATAATTTATATGTTCAGAATATAATATATATTATAATTTCATGTTCAAAATAATATATATATTATAATTTCATGTTCAAAATAATATATATATTATAATTCATGTTCAAAATAATATATATATTATAATTCTATGTTCAAAATAATATATATATTATAATTTCATGTTCAAAATAATATATATATTATAATTTCTATGTCCATAATATAATATAATATATAATTTCATGTTCAAAATAATATATATATTATAATTTCATGTACTTTAAATATATAACCTCCTTAATGCGGTTTGATCAGACCGAATTAAGGAGGTTATATATTTAAATTAGATACCCTCTCTCATCAATTTAGAGTAGTACCTGACTTTAGCTGAATCATACTTATACATTTCTATCATCCTAGTGTATGCAAGAGCTGTACGAACAACACCTTCCTCTTTCATCAAGTTAAAATAATACGTTGCTTTCTCCGGAAATTTTTTGTACACTTCCATCATATTAATGTATATAAGAGCTGTGCGAACAACACCTTCCTCTTTCATCAAGTTAAAATAATACGTTGCTCTCTCAGGGTGTTCCCTGTACGCTTCTATCATCTTAGAGTATATATGCTCTGTACGAACAACACCGTCCTCTTTCATCAAGTTAAAATAATACGTTGCTCTCCCTGGATGTTTTTATATATGTTTATCATATTAGAGTATATATTCACTGTACGTTCAACACCTTCCTCTTTCATCAAGTTAAAATAATACATTGCTCTCTCCGGAAGTTCTTTGTACGCGTCTATAATCTTAGAGTATATGTACTCTGTATGATCAACACCTTCCTCTTTCATCAAGTCAAAGTAGTACTTGACCTTTGATGGTTCTTTTTTGAACTTGTCCATCATCCTAGAGTATACATGAGCTTTACGTTCAATACCATCCTCTTTCATCAAGTTAAAGTAGTACTCGGCTTTAGCTGTATCATTCCCGGAAATGACTATCATCCTAGCATATATATGCTCTGTACGATCAACACCTTCCTCTTTCATCAAGTCAAAATAGCGCTCAGCTTCCAATGGTTTTCGTGCGTACATTTCTATCATCTTAGAGTATATAGACGCTGTACGATCAACACCTTCCTCTTTCATTAAGTTAAAATAATACGTTGCTCTCTCTGGACGTTTTCGATTAGATACTATCATATGTTCATATGTACTAGCTGTTCTAGTAATTCCGTCTTCCTTAATCAAGTTAAAGTAATACTCGACTTTATCCGGGTTATTAATATAAACGAGCATCATTTTACGATAAATATGTTCTGTTCTCTCAATACCATCCTCCTCCATCAAGTTAAAGTAATACTCAGCCTTTGATGGTTCTTTTTTATAGGAATCCATCATCTGATAATACATCTGCGCGCTCCGGCCTTCAGAAAGATCTTTGGCAAGAGAAAAGAAATGAGTTGCTTTTGGTATGTTTTGCCTGTATGCATATAGGATACTTACAAAGGCACTCTGAGAAAAGGGGATACCATCTTCCTTCATCAAATTAAAGTAATACTCGGCTCTTGATGGCGTATCCCTAAAAATGTCTATCATTAGCACGTAGATATCTTGGGTACACTTTCCTTTTTCCCTCGCTAAATTAAAGTAATACTCAGCTTTTCTCTTGTTCTTTTTTGAAGCTTCGACCATTGCTAAGTAAATTTCAGGACGAATATCAATATTATCCTTCACAATCAAATTAAAGTAATTCTCTGCATTATCATCATCCACAGATGATTTAATGATTAAAAAATAAGCAAGCCACTTGGGGACTGAGTACGCTTCCATAAAATCCAAATACTTATCAGGATTTTTCTCATTAAATAGTAATGTAGATAGTATCATCTTACAAGTATCCGAATCAAAGTCTCTCCAGTTCAACTCGATATACCTTCCTATCAGCTGGAACTCATTTGCGTTCCTTAGATCTACTATAACTTGTGCGTGATCCATGGTTAGTTTAATGGTGATGCGTGTTTAGCTTAAAAAATTAATATAGAGTCGTTTTTATGTACTAGCATAATATTTTTATTGTACAATATTTCTCTAGATATCTTCCTTTCTTTCGTTTACTTCTACTTTCTTCCTTTCTATTGTTTTTGTGTCTCAACCAAGTTAATTATCTTGATTTATAAATTAATTACAGTTATGACAGTTATGACAATAGTCTCATAATAAAAGATAACTTATATATTTTTTTAGATATATTAATATTATATTATAAATATAATATTGTCACGCCATAAATAATATATATAGTAAATATAAAAATATATATAAAAAGGACAATATGCAATCAAATACTCAGGGCTCATCCACCTCCTCCATCTTAGAAACTCACCATGATGTCTCTCATAAGCATGAGCATGATAAATTAAATAATAATACTAATAATATACATATACAATCAAGGAAACACAGGAAAAAAGACCTGAATAAAAATAAGACACGACAAAAATATAAAAGGAAAAATAATAAAACAATATTTCAAATTCCTCTTCCAAAGAAACAAAATGAGGACGGAACGTGGGATTTCGAAAATATCAGTGTTGAAATCAACACGCCAGAATCTACTAATGAGGATTTTAATATGAATTTGTCATTTGAAATTGGAAATACTAATATATCAACTTCTTTCAGGATGAACGAGAATGAATTTGATTTTAGCATAGATAGTCAAGATAAAACTGAAATAAATGATGAATATAGTAGTAATTTAAATATAATAGATATACATCGAAAAGTAATAAAAATACTGAAAGATGACCCAAATACAACTATAAAAACATATAAAGATATACTGGATAATGAAATTAAAGAAATGAATAAACCACACAATTGGAAGGAAAAGCATAATAGAAAAATAAAAATAGTATCTTTGATGAAAAAAATATCAGAATTAAATAATGAAAAATATGATGAGTATATATCCAAATCAATCCCTATATTAACAGAATACGCGAAACATACGAACAATAAAATATATGTTCCATTCTTTACATTAGAAGACAATTCTATGTCAAATAATGTTCATATTAAAATGAAACTTATTGATACATATTTAGAGTTAGCATCTCACTATGTTAAACTTAATATAACAAAACAATTTCAAAATATAAATAAAAATATATGTACATCGTGTGAATATGATCTGTCAAATGGAGTAGTGGTATATAATAATACATCAACTGTATGTCCCAAATGCCAAGTCGAAATTCCTACTTTTGCCAACCATATAGATTTTGAATCATCTGAAAATGAAAATAATAAATCATCCAAGGCATATGAAGAAAAGGGCAATTTCATCAAAAGGCTAAATCACTTTATTGGATTGGAACCAAATAGACCAAATACACCTAACACATATCCCTCTAATTATGAAGAAATTTTGGACAACTATTTTTCATCTCGTTTCATGCCCTTAGGGAAAGAAATAAAATATATGGAATATAATGAAGACGGACGTACGAAAGGAAATACTTCTAAGGAGATGATGTTTAAAGCATTAAAATATACAAAAATGACCAAACTATATAAACATGCAGAATGGATATGCTATGTGTATTGGGGTTGGAAAAGAAGAAATATAGACGAGTTCAGATCACAGATTTTGTATGATTATAATATATCGCAAGAAATAATAGATAAATATAGGGGTACCCGATCGAATCTAAACAGAGACTATAGACTATATCGTCATCTTGAAAAATTAGGTTATCCCGATTTGGACAAAAGTGACTTCCGCCTTATCAAAACAAAGGATAGTATAGAATATAACGAAAATATGTGGATCACTCATGTTGTACAGGAAGCAGGATGGGATAAATCGCCACTTCATTATGAACCAGTTCCACTTGTGATTATACCATAAAATAATTTATAGAAATATATAATTTCTATGTCTATGTTCAAGATATTTTATATATTATAATTTCTTTGTTCAGAATATAATATAATATATAATTTCATGTTCAAAATAATATATAATATAATTTTATGTTGAAAAAATAATATATATTATATTTTCTATGTTCAGAATAATATATATATTATAATTTCATGTTCAAAATATAATATATATTATATTTTCTATGTTCAAAATAATATATATATTATAATTTCTATGTTAAAAAATAATATATATTATAATTTCTATGTTCAAAATATAATATATAATATAATTTCTATGTTCAAAATATAATATATAATATAATTTCTATGTTCAAAATAATATATAATATAATTTCTATGTTAAAAAAATAATATATATTATAATTTCTATGTTCAAAATATAATATATAATATAATTTCTATGTTCAAAATAATATATAATATAATTTCTATGTTCAAAATAATATATAATATAATTTTATGTTGAAAAAATAATATATATTATAATTTCATGTTCAAAATATAATATAATATATAATTTCATATTCAAAATATAATATAATATATAATTTCATGTTCAAAATAATATATATATTATATTTTCTATGTTCAAAATAATATATATAATATAATTTCATGTTCAAAATAATATATATAATATAATTTCATGTTCAAAATAATATATATAATATAATTTCATGTTCAAAATAATATATATATTATATTTTCATGTTCAAAATAATATATATTATAATTTCATGTTCATAATATTTTATATGTAATATAAAATATCATCCATGTTCAAAATAATATATATATTATAATTTCATGTTCAAAATAATATATATATTATAATTTCATGTT
>SDBT01019541.1_pt1 | contig 10615 bp, 10 predicted proteins | sample 2277101 | NCBI WGS metagenome assembly SDBT01 (sample SAMN10404973, study PRJNA504765) | marine sediment metagenome | isolation source: marine sediment core GS10_PC15, 103 cmbsf | place: Arctic Ocean: Southern Knipovich Ridge | collected 2010
TACTAAAATCAGAGCAAATCCAAATAAAATAAAAGCCCAAGCCAAAGGGCTAAGACGAGAAAGTTTCCAAATTATTTCTCTGAAAATATTATATCCACCCATTTGTTGAAAAAAGTTGGTCGGCCTTGTTGGACGATATCAGGAACCTCTGGCCTCAACTTAACTCGTTCAATTTTAGTCTAGCTAATCTTAACCGCTTTTTGAATCCAGCGATTTAATCCAATCCGAAAATATCTTTTTTATTTCCTTCAAATGGCCTGCTTCTCTAAATGTATGCGGTGCTGATTTGATTATATGTAATTCTTTCTTAGTCGAAGGAATCGATTCATACAGGATTTTTTGATGTTCAACTGGAGTACTTTCGTCTTCTTCACCCACTATGAGTAGTACTGGCATTGTCAGACTACCAACTTGTGGTAAAACATCATACTTTAACCTATCAACCATATGAGACCATTTCAATCTTTTGATAAGACCAGGGATTGATTTACTTTTTTCTGCCCTCCAACCAGTTTTCTCCCAATCAACCAATATTCTTTTGTGTTTTTCTGTTTCTGCACTTAACTTTCCCGATACCACAGTCGAGATTGGTGCTAGTCCTTTTACTTTTTCTGGATAATTCTCAGCGTAGAGAATAATGCAAATTCCACCCAAACTGTGTCCAGCCAAATAAAAAGGTTCTTGATACCAAGGTTGGGATTTTGCCCAGTCTATTACATCCTCCAAATCTTCATAATAATTGGTTGTCGTTGCATCCTCATATTTTCCGTCACTTTCACCATATGTGTTAGTTGTGTCGAATCTAACCACAGTAAATCCTTTGTCATTGAATGCTTCTGCAAAAATGGCAATATGAGGCTGCTCTTTGAAACCACTTAACCCGTGCATTACAAAAGCCAAACCTTTTTGATTCTGAGGTACTTCCAAAAGAACAACGGCATTTTGACCTTTTCTATTCTTTATTTTAAGTTTTTCCATACCTTTGGATTTTACATCAAAAATGCTAGAATGACAGCTATGAAAACAAGGTCTTTTGGTAACCATTTTGACACGGGAAGCGTAATTAAACTCTCCGATCACTCTGAATGGATTACTCTAAAATCTGGAAGCGGTTTTGTTGAGGGAAAACTTCACCGACCGGAAAAGGGTGTGCAAAAATTAATTATTTTTGAGCCTGGATTTCCTGGTGATGGGTCCTCCCGACTGGAGAAACTGTGGCTAAAAGATCTACTGAAAAATAACTTTACTGTTTTTGCGGCGAGGCACAACGGAACCATTATTAATGGCAGTTATTCTGATACTTACCTGAACTGCATTCAGAAACAAGAGTGGGCCAAGCAACACAGCCAAACTCTTTTAGGCAAAAAGGAATACTACACAGTTGCTGACTGGTTAATTGAACCACTTATTGCTATGGAGGCTTTGGATATGTTTGATTCTATTGAGCTAGTTGGTCATTCTTTTGGAGGATTAGCTATCTTCAATAGTTTAATTGAGTTTTCGAAAAAATACCCGAGTCAAGCAAGTAAAATTGTAAGGTTGGTTACCCTTTCTGGTGCAACTGGCAAGGTAGTTGGATTGAACGATCCAATCTTGAAACAGTGGTCGGATTATCTGAGAAGGAATGCTACCAGCAAGCGTGTTCTTGTTGGTGATCCTGATGAAAATTTAAAAATTCTAAGGGCGGCTTATGAAAAAATCCACAGAGAATCTAATCTTGTACCAAAAACTACAGAGATTATTTGTGTGAACGTTGAAAATGATGAGTTGGTTTCTGTCCAAGAGGGAAAGGATCTCATCAAAACTCTTGGCAGAGGCTATTTGATAGTAGATAAAAAAGAAGAATCGGATAAAGAATCCGGACGATTGGCTCACGATATGAACAATCTAACATCAAGAGAATTTCTAAAATTAGTAAATATTGTTTGGAAACCCGAAACAGAAATTAGTTATATTTAGCCTCAAAGGTTCGATACAGCGTCAACCCTGATATACTATGATATAGTAACTTAGGCACGAATTTAATTGGTCGGCCTTGTTGGACGATATCAGGAACCTCTGGCCTCAATTGAATAGTTTTGACTTCTCTATAGCAAACTTAAATCGTTTCTTTAACATCTCTAGGCTGGTTTAAGGAACCAACCCAAGAATCAGCGAGTTTTTTAATTCTACTAACCTCGTTAAACAGTTCTTCCAAATTGAGGTCTCTATCTACAAAAGTGAAAGTTTTATTACTAGGATTGTAGTGGTTTACAAATACTATGTTGTCAGCCTTTATTGCAGATTTCGGGCCAATATTATAAGTTCCAATGATTGCCCCTTCAGCTAACCGACCAATCCATTCCTTCAACCTTTCATCATAGTGTTCAAGGTGGTTACGAAATTTTCTTTTATGTACGACTGAATTTTCTGACACTTCTAGAATTGACCCAATTGGTTCGCCAGTTATCTCCCCCTTTATAAACCTTAGTCTTTTAATAATTTCTTTCAGAAATCTTATAAGATTAACCTCGTTACTTTCTCCCCTGGCTTTGAGCATCTTAGAAACCATAACGCAATGTGAAAGAAATGAATGTATTGATGAAAAAACGGCATCTGGACTATCTAAGTTTAAATTAATGTTTTTATAAGCTAATTCAGCAAAATGGGATTGAGTCCAAATTTCTCTAATAGACATTTCAATCCATAGCTCTTTTTTGCGATTACCTCTCATCTTTGGATTTTACCACCAAAGTGCTAGAATAGCAGCAGTAAAAACCTTGGAGTCCGAATATGTTAGATAAAATAAAAACCTTTCATAGCGAATTAAAAGCACTTTTGTTGGAACTTCCTTCACCAAAGGATGATAGTGTGATAGATGTCACTATTGTCGAAGGCTACAATGAGTCAGTACGTAACATATCTAATGAAGTCGGAGAAACTTTAGAAAGATTTGCAGTAAGTCCGAGGGATAGAGTAAACGACAAGCGTTACTACCTATTGCCCCTACGTACACAACTAGGTAGGTTGATTGGGTTTCTAGAAGGAAAATTTGATTTAACTCCAATTAACAATGAGGCTAAGACAGCCCCAAATGTTATGGTCATAAATCGAAATACAGTTGCTTTAACTGTTACTCAATCCCTAGAGCAAATTATCCAAAACGCGAGTGAAAAAGAAAAAGCTAAGTTAGAGGAATTAAAAGTAGAGCTTGAGAAACCAGAAAAAGATTGGAGTAAGATTAAAGCTATTCTTAAGTGGGCACTTGATTTTAGTGAAAGGCTTTTTTTCCAGCTACTGCCTATAATTCTTAAACATTATAACCTTTAGGTTACTCATCTTTAATGTATTCACCAGTTCTCATCTACTTTGGATTTTACACCAAAAATGCTAGAATGGCAGTTACCTAATCATCGATTCGTTTCTTCATTAAGACTACCATTTCATCTGCTTGTTTCTTTTCGAAGTCAATTCGGTTTTTTATCCACCTTTCATAGTCGGTCACAAAATTCAAAATCGATTTATCTCTCTCCTGTTTCCAGGTCTGAATTTGACTGAGTTTATTTTCGTAGGCTTCCACAAATCCATATTCTCCCATTACTGTTCCGGTGCTGGAAAGAATTAAGAATAAGTCTGCTTTATAGTTTTGATTTTTCGGTGGTTTATTTTTACCTATAAACTTTTTTACGAATGCCTTACAAACAGGGTAACTAAACTTCTCACCATCGTAATCATGTAAAACTGCGAGAACAGCTCTGGCATTTTGGTCCCCATCTCTTTCGATCATCTTCAAAAGATCACTCTCAAGCCTTTTGTTAAACTCTGGGAAAATGTTTTTCAGAAGTTGACTGGCCTCATATTTGAAAAGCCAATCTTCCTCTGAATACCAACTTAAAACTCCAGGAATAACTATTTCAGCTTTCTCAGCCAACGTATCCTGCAACTCATTGAACTGGTAGGGTACTGCGTCGTATCTTGAGGCTAATCTATCGTCAAAGGACTTATAAATATTCACTCGAGAGTGGAAAAAATCAATAACTTTTTCAACATACAGCTTTGCTATTGGTGCCAAAACTTCTTCTACGTTGTAATCAACATTTTTGGCCTTAAGTAGGTTGGTTAGAATAACTTCTACTTCTTGCTCAGTCAATGATTTTATTATCGAAAGGGACCGAAACCATGAGTAATTTACCCAGCTAGTACTATCTAACTTAGTCAATTCTTGAACAGATCCTATAAAAATGCTCTTGAGTTGGTTTGACCGCTCATAATGAGTAGTACAAACACCTATAAGGTTTATGAACACCCTTTCCCCAGGATTTCTTTTGGCTTGTTCAAATATTCCTGTTAAGATTTCAAGGTCAGGTTTGATTTGAATAAATAGTGCTGCTATAATGGTCAGATTTTTACCAGTTGCTATCCAATTTTCCACCAAACTTTTAGTTTCTTTATGTAAGTCACTTTCCCAAAGGCCGTTAAGAAGGTGAATTAAGAAGGGTTGCAATTCTTTCTCATTTTGAGTTAACAACTTAAGAGCTAATTTTGGTTTCCGCTTGCCAAGCTCGTTTAGTAGCATATAGAAATACTGAAAAGCCGAAGGTTCAGAATCGCTGTTTTTGGTAGCAATGTCAACAATTCGTCTCTCCCATATAGCAAACTTCTCGTCGTTGAAGCTTCCAACGAATTCGTCCAGTTTGGTTTTCCTTTCTTTATCTGCTTCTCGCCAGTCGTCTGAAAATTTGTAGTTATGGCCAACCAGAGTCCTGAAGATACTATACTCATTATTATTTTCGATTAACGATCTTAACTCACTTAACCCTTTAATTTGGTCTGCAGAAAACCTCTTGAGGTACCGATTGCTGAACTCTTCTATATTTTGGACAATTGGAAAATCAGAATCAGGCAATATTTTTGTGAAGAAATCAACTAAATAATTTACATCTTCAAGCACCATTTCTACTAAATCCTCGCCATAATTTCCTTGGTGTGGTGTTTGGGAGGCTCCGTTCATAACTTCCAAAATTCTTTTTTTCTCACCTACACTATCAGTTAAATAGAAAAGTCTCTCCAAAATATTAATCATTCTCTTTCTAATCAGTTTAAGGTTGTTGGACGGCACCAACGGTCCGAATTGCAAGGTTACAGTTTTGTAGTCACTCATAGATTGACCTTCAAAAGATGACTTTAATACCTCCTTACCAATTTCGATAATAGTGTCCATATGACCTTCTAGGTTACTAACACCCCACCTCTCTATCTCATTTAAAAGAAGGACTTGGGGCTCGTAACCAATTTTCTGTAGTACAAAAAGGTCAAATTCACTTAACTTTCTCAGTATTTCTACGGTTCTTGACTTTACTGCTTGTTCATCACTCTTGGTTAAACCTAACAACAATTTGAAAACACCATCCATTCTCAAGTAACGTAGGTTTTCCAAAATGTCCAAGCAACTGATGATTAAGCCAACATGAGATTTACCGGCAATATTACCAATACCATCTACATGTTGAGCTTTTGGTGGTAAAGGTTTAGGTGAATTGATAATTTTGCCTACTATTTGCAGCGATTCTTTTGGTACCCTAAAACAGTATTTCTTCAATAACTCAAGATAACTATTAGTTTCTTCATTGCTCATCGGATTTTCCAAGTAGGTTAGAATTTGCTTGGAGTTGTTCTCGAAGTAATTGTCGGTTTTGCTGTGCCTAATTTTAGCCAATCTCCCAATGACAAGCTTTCTTTCACTCTCGTCCGTAATTATCGATTCTAAGGTTGAAAATTTCAGATCGGGTAGTAATTCGAAAACTGCGTCCGTGCCAATTTGATCATTGTCGACTAAGAGCAAATTTTGGGTCTCTGTTATAATACCTTGCTCGGTTAGCTTTCTTATAACTACCTTTGCCTCATCGACGGGAATTCTTAGTACAGACTCAAATATCTTTGGTAGGGTTTCTTTTTTAACTCTGACAAGTAAGTAAAGTAACCCCAAACACTTAAGAAGATTAATATCGAATTCGTGCGAAATTTTATTCAGAGAATCACTTAATTCGTGGTAATTATCCCTTTTAGCAAACGGAGACCAGAAGTGGTTAAGTTCAGAAGAATTAGCCGGAGTAACTTCTTTATTCGTTAAATCTAAAGTTCTTCCTTTCCCGTCAGCTTTTATCTCAAGCCTCGAAGCAGTTCTTCTGTCGAGATAAAACCAGTAGACTTTTTGATCAGTTATATCAACGACAAAGAGAAGTGTGGGGACATTTGTTTCAAGCAGATGTTTAATGATTTCCGCATCACACGAATATTTTTTATTACGTAACCTGGAGACCCCTTTTAGTTGATAATGTAGGTATTTTTCTAAATAAAAACCATTACCATCTCTAAGTCTAATATGCCCGTCTATATCTGGGTACTTATCTTTTGGACCAAAACTATTGATTGAAAACCACCTTGGGTCTAAAGCTAATCTAAAGATGAGGTCACTTTTCTCTTCGCTTTGGTCTTGAATAGTGTACTTAGTCATAGGAGTAAGCTAATTTAGCTGATTATAGCCTTGGCTCAGGTGAAAAACAATTATACGATTGGTTTAAAAGATATTCCAATGCATTGGAATATGTCTAAAGGCTACGAAATTATTAAGAATCTTAATAAATTTGATTGAGAATTATTCTTAAAGAGCTGGCAGCAATAAAGCGAAGGAAAGCAATCGAAAAAATAGTGTCTTGAACGTCTAGTTGACTTATCTCTTAAATTCAATTAGCCACTTTAATTAATTAAAGTATAGTGAGGCTAGTTTACTTTAAATAACTTTAATAGCAAGACGGTTTAGGTTCAAAAGTAACATACATCTCTTACATAATACTGAAGTATTATTAAAGTAATTAAATATCTGTCTAGCTTATAACTCGACCCAATTCTAATCGATAATTTTGAGATGGGAGGGGTACCTATAGTTTATGACTTTATCCCACGACCTAAACCATTACCAGTCGTGTTTATAGTCTGGACGGTTTTTCTATACTTGTTTAAAAAACGAACCTAAAAGCGTCTAGTTGACTTTCCAGGTACAATCCAATACTTTTAGGGTAATAAAAATGTAAATGACTATGGAAATTAAAGATGAAGTTTTGAAGTATTTAAAAATTAGTGAGGTTAGAGAAGTTATAAACCGTCTAACTAAAGCTTACACAGAGGATGAACCTGGTGTAGAGGTCCATCTTTGGGATGATGGAACAGTAGAGATGTATCTAACATCCTATGATGAAAAGAAAGTCAGATCACTTTATCAATACCCAGACGAACACGCAGATGCAGACTTTTTGAACCTTCTAGAACGAGAAGGAATTATATCCAATTTACAGCTTGGGGAAATAAGTGTACCTGTCGGCTCGTTTGAAGGGGCAACGTTTAAAGTTGAAACTTGGGATTATATATCAGAATTATCAAGAGAGTCGGATGTTATTAAAACCTGGGTTAATATTAGTAAACTGAAATTTAATCCCAAAAGTGGCAGAGTGATTTATGGTTCGGTTGATAAGACGTTTAGGAAGGATACCAATTTTTATGGCTTTCTTAAAAAGTTAGCCGAGGCTGAGGACAAAAGTTTTACTTATGATGAGATAGCAACCATCCTAGAACTGGAACTACCTAATAAAAAGTATAGTAATACTATGTGGAAGAAGAAAATAACGAGTTTTGTAAAAGACCTTAAGGAAAGTCTTGGAATACCTAAGAAAAATGAAAACATTTTAATAAATGATGGTCAAAGTTATCGTGTAAATCCAATCTGACCCCCTCCAAAATCCCTCCATTTTAAATTCAAAGATTTAACGTCTGGACTGTATCAATCCCTCCATAGGTTAAAGTACGATTTGGTTGATGGTTCAGAACAACTTATCCAAAGCTGAAACAAACCTAAAAGACTACCTTGAAAAGAAATTCAAGGTCAAGTTGACAGAACCGCAGGTTAGAACGGCTGCGTTTAACTTACTTGGCTTTGCTAGAACCCTAATCAAAATGAAAATGGAGCTTGATAAAAATGAGAAATGAATACCAAGTAAAAGATTTATATGAGGCTGCATATCTTTACTCAATCAAAAAAACTCTCATAAAACTTGAGCGAGAAAGTAATTACTTCTGGTTTGTTTTTGAAGATACGCTAGCTTGTGAAAAAAAGGCCAACGAATATTGGTCTGGCACCGCTGTTGGAAATATCAAAGCTTACGCAGATGCCTTAAAAAGATTAAAAGAGAGGCTGTTTGCCCAAAAATAATTGATAGAAGCATGAATATGAAACCTAAAGGAAAGTTTACACAAATCTCACGTAAAGAATATAACTCAGATAAACCAAATGTTTCTAACAATAATGGTCTCTCAGAGGCAGATAAACAGATTGTTGATGAGATATTATCTCAAGGCAAAGGTTCTACTGTTAAAGGTAAGGTAGTATGTTTTGACGAAAAAATTAAGTTTGAGGTTAATGATTTTCCAGATAATAAAGAGGAAATTGCTTTCCACCTAGCTATTGCGTTAGATGATGAGGAGAGTCTTGCTTGGTATCAAAAATTAGCCCGTGAGAGAAGAAGCGACTTTCTAAAAAATTGCCTCAAAATAACCTTACTAGCCTCGGAACGAGGTCTAATTAAGAAAACAAAAGCTGAGTATTTTGCTGGTGTAGTTAAAATCCGGACTATCCAGCAGGAACGACTAAAAGAATATAAGAAAAAACACTACGAACATACAACGTTATATGGTTACAGACGTAAAATCGATGAAAAGTAAGGTGTTGCAAAAGCGACAAGTCGACCAAAAGAGCACCAAACAGGTGCGAATTGATATCAGTATACATAAACTATTGAAAGTCTATGCCGCAAAGCGTGGTGAGACACTTAGAAGCGTTATAGAGGGTTGTTTAGCAGATATCTTGGGGGGTTGAAAATGAAGATGGTGTGTAAATTTCGGAACTTGGTAAAAGAGCAGTTCCTGATATGGTTCCTCCAGGTTTATTGACTTGGAACCAATAAGTTTTATGATAAAAGGAGGTAAGTATGAATAATAAAGCAGTAGCTTATTACCGAGTTTCAAGTAGAGAACAAAAAGAAGAAGGTTATTCTATTGAAGCTCAGCAAAAGAGAGTTAATGAATATGCACAAAAGAAAAATTTCGAAGTCGTTAAAGAATTTATGGAGATAGAAACGGCCAAAAAAGCAGGGAGAAAAATATTCGACGAAATGATTGAGTTTACCAAGCAAGATGAGGAGATTCAAGGAATTGTTTGTCATAAGGTAGATAGGCTTTGTAGGAACTTCAAAGACTTTGTTACGATTGATGATTTAGGGATTAAAGCCTATTTTGTAGAGGAAGAATTCCCTGAAAACGCCACAGGTAAACTTACATTTGGGATGAAGGTGCTCCTGGCTAAACATTACATAGACAATCTTTCAGACGAGGTTAAGAAGGGTATGAGAGAAAAAGTTGAGCAAGGTGGTTATCCTCACCTACCACCTTTTGGGTATAAAGTGGATGCTTCTGTAACACCACACAAGATTGTTCCTGACCAAGACGATTCATTAAAAGTTCAAAAAATCTATGAGTGGTACGCCACAGGTGCCTACTCGATTGAACAGTTAAAAGAAAAGGTAATCGAAGAAGGTTTAGGGACGAAGAAGAATGGGCATCTACTAGCAAAAAGCGACTTGGCAAAAATTTTGAGAAATCCATTTTATTACGGCTGGTTTAAGTGGAATGGGGGTCTTTGGAGCAATAAAGGCTCCTACCAGCCGATTATGTCAAAGGACATCTGGGACAAAGCACAGTTTGTTCTTGACGAGCAAAATAAGCCAAAGACAAGGAGACATAATTTCAACTTCACAATGCTAATGAGATGTGGTGCTTGTAGCCATTCAATAACTGCTGAGAAGAAAACCAAATACTATCAGGGTACGAACAGGACGGTGGCTTATACCTATTACCATTGTACGAGACCTAAGAATGGCCACAAGTGCCTTCAAAAGCCCATAAATGAATCGGACCTTAATAAGGAACTTGGTGGTGTAATTGATAGTATCGGTCTTGATGAAGGTGCTGTAGGTGCTATTAAAGACATCTTAAAGCAAAACCATACCGAGGAAGAAGAATACCATATTAGCTCAATTAGAGCTTTGAACAGACAGAAGGGAGATATCCAATTTAAACTTGACAGGCTTTTAGATAGTTACTTGGAAGGTACCATCGATAAGGAAGTTTACGAGCAGAAGAACACGCAATTACAACAAGAGAAAGAAGATGCTTTAAGACAACTACAGAAGCACGAGGATGGGAATAAACAATATTTTGAGCAGGTGGAAAACTTCATTGACCTTTGCAATATAGCACCGCAAATCTTCGCACAAAGTTCTAATACCCAGCTAAAAAGAGAGCTTTTGAAGTTCGTTGTCTCGGACCTGGTGTTGAAGGATAAAAAAGTAAGTCCTGTCTATCAATTTCCGTTTGGCCTACTCGTAAAACACCGACAAAATGAGAATTGGTCGGGGTGAGAGGAATCGAACCTCCGACATCAGGACCCCCAGCCCTGCGTTCTACCACTGAACTACACCCCGAACGTTGTTATTATATCGAGTTAACCTTAGAACATCAATTTTAGTAC
>SDBT01019542.1_pt1 | contig 10614 bp, 14 predicted proteins | sample 2277101 | NCBI WGS metagenome assembly SDBT01 (sample SAMN10404973, study PRJNA504765) | marine sediment metagenome | isolation source: marine sediment core GS10_PC15, 103 cmbsf | place: Arctic Ocean: Southern Knipovich Ridge | collected 2010
TGCTCAGCAGAATGCAACGGAGGAGAAAAAACAAAAACAAGAACAATCACACAAGAGCCATTGCATGGCGGAACAGAATGTTCACCTCTTACCGAAACAACAGACTGCAATACTCACTCATGTTGCAAAGAATCTGGAACTTGTACCTCTTCTGATCCAGAAATTTGTTCTGGTTATTCCTGCTGTTTTGCAATCAGCAGTGATTATACTCGTATACTAAGCGGTAGCGGTGAGGTTGTTCTAGGTTCTAGTTATGATTACAGGGGCTATCCTTGCGTTGATGATAACTGCAAGTATAAGAGCAAAGGTAGCACTCCTAGTGATAATCCTCAGTTTATTTACAAGAGAAACGGTGATAATTGTATTAAGTATGAACGTAAATGCCCTGGTAACAATAGGTGGGCTAATGGTTATTATGTTGAAACCTTGAGTGATGAATGTCAAAAGCCAGCTGATAGTACCTGTACTATGTGGCCAGACCCTAATGTTCCTCCTGAGTGGGAGAATGTAGGTGACAGCACCTCATGTTCCAATGGAGTATGTATAGGTGGAGAATGCGTTGAAGTCCAAAAACCTGCATGTACACCCATCCCAAAAGAAACAGCATGTTCAGGCATAAGGTGTGGCACAGCATTAGATGGCTGCGAAGGGGAATATGAATGTGGGACATGTGGTAGATCATCAAAATGTAAAGAGGGAGTATGTAAGGTAAAAGACGGGTATTATTGTACCAGAGGAACTGATTGTTACAGCGAGTTATGCGTACGAGGCTGGGGAGGAGGGCAATGCAGAAGCAGCTGTAGTTTCCAATATTATGGGAAAGCATGTTCATACGACACAACAGCATATTATGCCACTGGCAAAAAATGTAGTGGCGAAGAATGTCTATAGTTAGATAAATTTTAAATATAATCATAATTATACTCTATTCTAAATGAAAATAGCAGTCTGTGGTTCAGGTTTTGGCAGCAATAAAGAAATATCAGAGAAAGCTAAAGAAATAGGCAGAGAGATTGCTAAATCTAGCAGTATATTATTAACAGGGGAAGGTACTGGCTATCCATATGCCCAAAAACCAAGGTTTTATAAATAAGTATTGTTCAGGTTAATAAAAAGGGGGTGAATAGAAGATTACTATCCTAAAACGTAGTTCTAAACATACAAGTAAGAGTGTATTTTCTAGAAAAGCATCTTTTCCTACAGAACTGCCCCCATTGCCCCCTCCACCCCCTCCTTCTTTGACAGAAGGATTGAAAAAAAAGAAGGACGAGTCAGCTGGACAAAAAAAATTACAAGCTGATAAAGAAAAGAAAAAAGAGCTGTTTATTCTGAAAAAACTTCAAAAATTAAGTCAGAAGTCTTTGGAAAGAGCAGAAAGAAAGGAGAAAGAATTAGGAGAAAAGAAAAGAGAAAAAGAAAGGAAAAAGAAAGAAAAACTTGAGAATAAATTGATGGAGAAGAGATTAAAAGAATCAAGAAAAAGAAGGAAATCAAGAGAAATAAAACAAAGGTATGAAGAAAAAGAAAGAAAGAGAAGAGAATTATTAATTAAAGAAAGAAAGAAGGAATCAGAAAGGTTAGAACAAATAGAAGAACAGGGAAGAGAAGAACAGCTAAGGTTCAAAAGAATAGGGGAAGATAAGAAACGAAGGAAGCATATAAAAGAATTAATGGGTTGTATAAATAAAAGAATAAAAAAAATACAAAGATATGGGTGGGTATTAAAGAAAGATTCCAAAAAATCATTCTTGATAAGCAAAACAAAAGAGGAGAAGATACTTGAGGATTTAGGTATAGGCAAAAATACCAGTAAAGGACTAAAAGATGTTGGGAAGGAAGTTAGGAAATACGAAGGTTTGATGAGGAATAAAAAGACAAATCTGACTTCTAGGATAAGTGAATTGTCAGTTAAATTTGATGATTATACGAAGAAAGAGGCTATGGGGGGGGAGATTATTGAGAGAATAAAAGCCAATAATGAGCTTAAGGTTAGACTAAAAAAAGAGAAAGAAGAATTGAGGAGAAGAAGAATTGAAGAATTAAAGAGAAAGAAAGAAGGAAAAAGGACCCAGAGGAAGGAGAAAAGGAAAGAGAGAAAAGAAAAACTAAAAGGATTTATGGAGCGAATAAGAGAAGGAATTGAAGAGGCAAGGAGAAGAAGGCGGGAAGAAAAAGACAAAGGACTAAGAGAAAAGGAGGCAAGATTAAAGAAGAAGCTGGAGGAAAAGCAGAACATAAAGGCTGAACAACAGAGAAGAATAGAGGAAGCAAGAAGAAGGCAGGAAGATATGAAAAAAATAATGCTAGAAAAAGAAAGGAAAAGAAAAGAACTAGAAAAAGAAAAACTCAGGAAAAGGCTTGAAATGGAAAAGAGACTTGAAGAAGAGACTAAAAGATTAGAGAAAAAACGCAAGAGTGAGGAAGAGAAAAGAAGGGGATTCTTAGTGGAGGAAAGAAAGAAAGAATTAGAAAAATTAAAAGTAAAAGAAGAGAAAACAGGAAAGAAAAGACTCGAGATGGAAAGGAGGTTGGCAGAGGTAAGAGAGAAGAAAAGGAAAAAATTAGATGAACAAGAAATTCAAAAAGCTATTGAAGAGATCAAAAAACCAAAAGAGGGGGTTGTAAAAACAATAAAGGAGAAACTCTTTAAGAAAAAAGAGGAAAAATTGCCTATAAGAGAGATTAAAGATATGGAAATTGAGATTCCTGTGAAGGAGGAACTGCCTCCTCTAGAAAAAGCACTTAAGAAAAAGCCAAAGAAGAAATTTAATGAAGTAGATTTTATTAAACACAGAATTTATGATGCAAGAGCTGCTTTAGCAGAGCTCGATTTACAAAGAACAAGGCACATATATGTTGAAATTATGGCTTCTTATAATGAGCTGGAGGATAAGGATAAAGTAAAGGTCTATGAGGATATTAAACAACTTTATGCTGATAGAAAGCATGCAGAATCTATGTTTGCGAAGAAATAGTCTCTAATGTATCATCTACTTTCTTTTTTAATTGTTCTAATGATCCGTCATTAACTATTATAAAATCAGCCATTTTGAGGCATTTATTGATTTCCTGGCCTTTAGTTTTACCTCTGTTTTCTAACTTATCTAATCTTTTAAATTCATAGAATGTTTTAGTGTCTCCTTCTCGTTTTCTATTCCTTATTCTGTGGTACCTTAATCTTTGTGATGCATTTACACCTATAATGTAAACATCTTTTCTTTTTTTTAGCTTTTTTATTTCATCAGCATTCCTTACTCCATCAACTACTGCTTTATCTGTTTTTATTTTTTTTAACATCTTTTTGGACAAAATACCTAGATTTTTGCTTTCTTTTTTGATATCATCCCCTAATTTTTGTAGATTAGCTCTTGTTGGTTCTATACCTCTTTGTTTGGCTATTTCCCTTATAATATCAGAATAAACATAATGCTCAAATCCTTTGGTTTTTAGATATTTAACTACCTCTCCTTTGCCAGAAGCCATTGTTCCTGTTAGGCCTAGTATCATAAAAAGGAAAAATATTATATACTATTTAAAGATAATGTTTGTGGGGAAAATGAAATCCTATTTAGATATTGTAAAAAGAATTTTAGATGAAGGAGTAGTCAAGCATAGTAGAACCGGTGTAGATGCAATAACAGTATCTGGCGCAATGTTTGAACATAGTATGTCAGAAGGTTTCCCTTTATTAACAACGAAATCTGTGCCTTTAAGACTAGTTGCTTCGGAATTAGAATTTTTTCTTAGGGGGGTCTCGGACAAAAGGTGGCTTCAAGAAAGAGACAATCATATTTGGGATGAATGGTGCAGCCCAAAAATAGTTCCTTATGCACATGATGAAGAAACAAAAAAGAAAATGTTTGAGGAAAGAGACCTAGGTCCAATTTACGGGTGGCAATGGCGCCATTTTGGAGCAGAATACAAGGATTATAAAACAAATTATCAGGGCAAAGGAGTTGATCAAGTAAAAAGACTAGTCCATTTGCTTAAAACAAATCCGGATGACAGACAAATGTTAGTTCTCGCATGGAATCCCATGGATATTGAAAAAGTGATTCCACCTTTCTGCCATTATGGGTATCAGGTTACAGTTTTGGACGGAAAATTAAACCTTATGTGGAATCAAAGAAGCGTTGATGTTGCTCTAGGCTTACCTTTTAATATAGCTTCTTATGGGCTGCTTTTGCATTTATTAGCAAAAGAAACAGGATTAAAAGAAGGGAAACTAGTTGGTTTTTTGGGAGATACGCACATTTACACAAACCATGTTGATGGATTAAAAGAACAACTAAGCAGGGAGTTAAAAAAACTTCCAACAATCAAAACAAATAATTTTACCTCAATTTTTAATTGGAAGTACACAGACTCAGAAGTTCTTGATTATGAACACCATCCAAGAATAAAGTTTGAGATAGCGGTTTAAAATGACTAAGGTAATTGTAATTGCGGCAATTGCACAAAATGGTGCAATAGGAAAAAATAAGGATATTCCTTGGAATATCAAAGAAGATTTTCTGCATTTCAAAGAGAAAACAATGGGATATCCGTGCATTATGGGAGATAAGACTTACGATTCCTTGCCGGATAATTTTAAGCCTTTGCCAGGAAGAGAAAACATTGTCTGCACACTTATTAAGGATTACAAAGCAGAAGGTGCCACAATATTTCATGATTTTAATGACGCTATTAAATATGTTAAGGAGAAAAATGTGGAGAAGGCATTTATTATGGGGGGAGCAACAATCTATAAGTTAGGCATGGAAATTGCAGATATTCTTGAATTAACAAGAATCTATCATGATTATGATGCAGATACTTTCTATCCTGAAATTGATTTTGATAAATGGGAAATAATTAATAAAGAAGACCATGAAGGAATGGATATTAAAACCAAAATTAATGTTAAGTTTTCTTTTATAACCTACAGGAGGAAGCAGTAATGAAAAACTTATTCATAGTATTAGATGGCCTTGATGGTTCTGGTAAAGGGGAGATGGTTAAGAGATTAAAGGAGTATTTAGCTGATAAAGATCTTAAAATCTTAGTTACAAAAGAGCCAACAGATGGGAAATATGGAAAACAAATAAAGGAAATTTTGAAAAAAGAAAAAGATCCTAAAAAAGGAGCAGAGCTTTGCCTAAAACTTTTTGTTAAAGATCGTGAAGAGCACCTGAAAAAAGAGATCGAGCCTTTCTTGAAGAAAGGTAACTCAATTGTTATATGTGACAGATATTATTATTCTACAATTGCGTTCCAGCATACTCAGGGCATTGATATAGAGAAACTTATTGCTGAAAATATGCCTTTTAAAACACCAGATATAACCTTCATTTTAGACTTACCAGCTGAAATAGCGCTAGAGAGAATTGGAAAAAGGGGGCAGGAAATAGAGAAATTTGAGCAATTAGGATTTATGGAGGAGTTGAGGGAAAATTTCTTAAAATTAAAAGAACAGCTTGAGGATAATATTAAGATAATAGATGCTTCTAAATCTAAGGATGAGGTTTTCGAACAAATAAAGAGGGAGGTTGATAAGATTATTTAGCTGTATACTGGAATTGTGATGTATAATAGGATTCTGGTATTTCCTCTTTGGTTTTTGTTTCTTTGAATCCTTTTCTTCCGAATATTTTTTCCCATCTGAAGATTATTGCTATTGCGATGGCTGTAATGCAGATTAATAGTATGGGTAGTGTATAGGGTCTTTTTACAACTGTTTTTTCTATAACTTTGAATTTATGGCAAGCAAAGTCACTTCCACAATAGCTGTCTTCTCCACAATCACTATTAGAATTGCATTCTCTTCCGCCAGTTTTTACTAACCATCCTAAGAATATGATTATAATTAGAATAATGATTATTGCTATTAATCCAGCGTCTCCCTTTTTATTCAAGTTTAACCACTTGGATTATAGGAGTAGTTTTTGATATTTAAATCTTTCTATTACTTTACTACTATAAAATAAGAACTACTTCTTAGAATCAGTTTTTGCTTCTTCTTCTTCTTCAACTGTTTTGTTGGTGAATTTATCTAAACTCGTATTTTTTCTTATTGTCTTATAGCTTATCTTTGGTTTTTCGTATGCCATTTTTAATGATGTCCTGTGCTGCCAAATCCACCTTCCCCTCTTTGTGTATCATCTAGTTCATCTGTTTCTTCGAATTCTGCTTCTTCTACCTTGTTGAAAACCATCTGGGCTATTTTCTTTCCTTTTTCTATCTTAAAATCCTCTTTCCCTAAATTGATTGCTATAATGCCTACTTCTCCCCTGTATTCATAGTCAATGGTTCCAGGCGTATTTACTATGCTTATTCCATGATTGAGGGCTAAACCTGATTTTGGCCTTACCTGAGCTTCATAACCGCGAGGTATTGCAATTTTTATGCCTGTAGAAACTAAAGTTCTTTCACCTGCCTTTAATATGTAGTCTTCTGTTGAGTAGATATCAACTCCAGCATCTCCATGATGAGCATATTTAGGGATAATTGCATTATCCTTGATTTTCTTTATTTTTACTTCAATCATTTTAGACCTTAGTGAGAATTTAATAATTTTCTGAGTTTACTTATATTTAAATAATATGGGTATAAAAAATATAAGATTAAAAATATAGTTTAGAAAGCGTTATACTTCCTAAGTTACGATGCTTTAAATTCCATTATTGAATCTAATTTCTTTCCCAATACCTTTCCTGTAGATGTATCAATCTTCAAATTTAATACCTTAAATGATTGGGTGACATATGTGATGTTGTAGACCTGGCCTATGTCTAATTTTTGCAATATTGTAATTATTTTGAATGGTGTTTCGTTTTTGTATTCTGTTGTCTGAATCTTTTCTGCTGTTTCTAATGCTTTGGTTATATCAATCTTTATCTTTTTTTCATCTAATTTTTGTATTTTAGCTTCTGGTTTTTTGAATATATTTTCAGCAGCAGCAATTTTAATGTCAGCAGGGGTTAATATGAATGTGGTGATAGTGTCGTCTTTATTATAGAAGCCAATCTGCCAGTCATCTTTATTTGCATCATCTAGCATTTTAAAGATATGGGCTAAGAATGAGTCTTTGTTTTTCTTATTCCACTCTTTGAATTCATTACTTTCTCTTAATCTTTTTAGTATGTTTGTTATTTCCATACTATCTGAAAAAGATTAATAATTTAAATATGTTTGTATTCTTATTTACTATGAAACTTAACCATATAACGTTGGTTGTTGAGGATATTGAGAAAAGTAAGCAATTTTATAAGGAAACCTTAGGTTTTGAACCAGGTTTTGGTAAAGAAATTAGCGGTGAACAGTATTCTAAAGTTACTGGTTATTCTGGCTTGAAATTGAGATTTGTGGTTCTTAAAATTCCTAATTCAGATGTTATTATAGAACTTGCACAGTTTATTAATCCAAAACAGAACATAAATAAGGATTTTAGGCATATTGCCTTTGAAGTAAATGATGTAAATGAAATATATGCAAAATTAAAAGGGCTTCGTGTTGAGACGGTTTCCGAACCTGTAACCATATCTGGAGAGGGAGATGGGTTAGATGGAAAGAAATTCTTTTATTTTAATGATTTGGATGGAAATTTAATTGAGATTTTCAATAAAAACAAGGATTTGTATTCATCACAATGATAAGTGAAATAAAAGCAAAGGATTTGTATAAGCAGGGTTATAGGATAGTTGGCAATCATTCTGCTGTTAAGTCCTGTATGTGGGCAAAGAAAGCAATAAGGGGGGAAGGTTGTTGTTTTAAACAGGATTTTTATGATACAATAACCCATAGATGTGTGCAGATGACTTGTTCGCTTAATACATGCACTCATCGCTGTCTCTGGTGCTGGAGAGATATAGAATTCACAAAGCCAGAATTTACTGGGGAGGTAGATGATCCTGAACTTATAGTTGATGAATGTATCAAGGCAAATGTTAAGTATCTTCAGGGTTTTGGCGGGAGTAAAAAAACTGATTTTAAGAAATTTGAAGAGATTGATAATCCGCGGCAGTTCGCGATTTCTTTATCAGGTGAACCAACAATGTATCCTAAGCTGCCAGAACTTATTTTAGAGCTTAGAAAAAGAAAGATAAACCAGTTTTTAGTTACAAATGGGACAAATCCTGCTATGTTAAAAAAGTTATTAGATAAAAAAGCACAACCAACACAGTTGTATATTACATTACCAGCACCTTCTGAAGAGATTTATGTTAAATGCTGTAACCCATTGATAAAAAATGGGTGGAGAAGGATAAATGAATCATTAAAGCTATTGAAGAAGTTCAAAAGAAATGTTGTTAGGTTGACTTTGGTCAAAGGCAGGAATATGGTTGAACCTGAGAAATATGCAGAATTGATTAAGAGGTGTAAGCCGGATTATGTTGAGTGTAAAGCGTATATGTGGGTGGGCCATTCAAAGAACAGGCTAGAATTAGGAAATATGCCTTTGCATCCTGAGATAAAGGAATTTGCTAAAAAGATAAGTGAATATTCTGGTTATAGGGTAAAGGATGAGAAAAAAGAAAGTCGGGTTGTTCTGCTTTCTAAAGATTAATTATCTTTCCAAGAGGTCCTGGATTAATTATTATTGTGTTTTTTACTTTATCTTCTTTTCCTGCGTTTTCGTGGAGATGTCCTGAGATTACTAAATGGATATTAACCTTTTTTATGAAGTTTTTTATTGATTTGTTTCCGCATGGTTCTCCCATTATGTTGTCAAGCTTTGTTTTGTATGGTGGGGCGTGTGTGATCAGGATTGTTTTTTTGTCTTTATGTTTTTTAATTTCCTTTTCAAATTTCCTGCTGGTTTTTTCAAAATCTTTGTCTGTCATTGAGAATCCACTACCACCATAACCTATGAACAGATATTTTTCTTTAACAAAGCTTTTTTTATGGAGCTCTGTAATATTGTTGAACAGCTTTGCCAATTTATTTAGATCTTCATCAGTTTCATGGTTTCCATGTATGATTAATATTGCTTTATTTAACTTATCTAATTCAAATAAAAGTTTATCCAAATCATTACTGAATATAGAGATATCTCCTGCACAGATGATTATATCTGCTTTTTTTGCCTGTTCTTTTATTTTCTTTAATGCTTTAAGGCTTCCATGCATGTCTACAAAGGCTAATATCTTCATGTTTATTATTAAATTAAGAGCTTATATTTAAATTTATAAGAAAATGCTAATGCATTTTCTTAATAATCAAAGTGCATAGCACTTTGATATGGTTGTGATTACTTTGTGAGGGTAAAAAGGGAAAGGTTTTTAAATGATTTTTATTTCTTTACTGTATATGCTACATGCTGGATTAGAAAAGGAAGTAACTATTCAATCAAGAGTTCTTGTTCCTTTGATTGGAGAGGTTACTAATTGTATGGATAAGAAGGGCAGGGTAAGTATTGGCAAATTCAGAAAAGAGATTCAAGATAGGAATTTGGCCATTTTTTGTCGTGATAATTTTGTATTTGAGAGTGGTAAACAAGGTTTATCCTTCCTCTTATATCAAGGCGAACAGGTTGTGACTCTAGAAGAAGAGGTTGGATCAAAAAGTGATTTCATCGATAAGTTGAGTACTAGAGATCAGTTATTTTATGTTTATCAACTTGATGGGGGCTTTTATATCTGCGGGTATGCTGATATGTTGCTTAAAGGATATCAAGACCAGCCGATTAAAAAAATATCACATAGTAAACTAGATGAACAGAGTAGAATAACTATTCCTGCTGAAGCGAGGTGGTATTTAGGTATTGGTCCTAAACTTGAAAGAAATGTTACTTTTATTGGTAACACAGATTCACTAAAAATACAAAACCCTTTATACCCTAGTTGTCCTATAGCAGGAACCTTTCTAGCTCTTTATAAATTGGCTTTGCGTTATGGCTTATAGTTTTTCTTGAATATTATAAATATGATGGCTCTTCTAAAAAACCATATAATGATTCTCCAGCATAATCTTACTCAATTTTTCTAAATTTTTAATAATATATCGGTTAAAGAATCCTAATCAGCCAAATAACAGCTCCAGCTATTAAAGGTATTGTGATATTATCATCAATTTTAAATTTAAAAATTCTTAAATCAATACCTTCCAACAACATAGCGATAGCAGAAGCAACTATAGCTTCAAACGGAGCAACAAATAACATAGCACCTAAAGAAGCTGCTATTACACCTGCTATTATGCCTTCTAAGAATTTTGTATTATTGAATGGGTGTTTGATCCTTCCGAAAGGGCCTATTAATCTGGAAAATGAATCACCTAATGCTAATATCATGATAGAAGCTAATGCAATTTCTTTTTCGAATAGCAAGATAACAATAAAAGCTCCTATAAGATATGCTATCAAACCTTTTCCAGGCAGCTGTTCTAGGTCCTCTTTTCTTTCTACAAATTCCAATAATTTATAGATGCTTTTTGGTTTTGTTTTTTTGATAACAAAAGAACCTATTGTTGTGATGATTATAACTGTCAACAGAATCCAGGGGTTTAATATATCATTATAAATCAAAACAATAAGAAACAATCCTAACAGGATATGGAATGGCTGCCTTTTTATCTCTAGCCTTATTCGTTCCATTTTTAGGCTCTTTTTCTTTTTTCAAAAATATTGATGATTCT
>SDBT01019544.1_pt1 | contig 10614 bp, 4 predicted proteins | sample 2277101 | NCBI WGS metagenome assembly SDBT01 (sample SAMN10404973, study PRJNA504765) | marine sediment metagenome | isolation source: marine sediment core GS10_PC15, 103 cmbsf | place: Arctic Ocean: Southern Knipovich Ridge | collected 2010
ATCCTGTTTTGCTGGGAGTTGCTGTCCCACTCCAATCATAGGTTACAGATGCACTATAAGTCCCCGCCGCATCGGTTGTAACAGTTGGTCCGCCATTGCTGAATGTTATATCCGCTCCTTCAATTGCATCATTATTGCCATCTTTTATATAACCTGAGATGCTAAATGAAGATGGAAAACTAAAAATCATACCTTCATTATTCTGTCCACCCATCATTGTCATCCCGTATAATTTTGTACCATCCTGCAATAATGAACCCTGTGGCCCAATGTCACTATCATCAACACGTTCAAATGAATGCAGAAGAGTGAATCCGTTTCCATCTGTCTCTATCTTAAATATGGTTCCCACGTCATCAGAACCACCACTAGCAGCCATTCCATATAATGTTGTACCGCTCAATATTAACGAACCAGGTGGATTTGCTCCGTCATCAGAACCACCCGCAAATGAATGCAGAAGAGCGAATCCGTTTCCATCGGTTTCTAAACTAAAGATGGTTCCCATGTCATCAGTTCCACCAATAACAGTCATTCCATATAATGTTGTACCACTCAATATTAACGAACCAAATGGATCTGCTCCGTCATCAGAACCACCCGCAAATGAATGTAGAAGAGCAAAGCCGCTTCCATTGATTTCTAAACTAAAGATGGTTCCCTCGTCATCAGAACCACCAATAGCAGCCATTCCATATAATGTTGTGCCGCTCAATATTAACGAATCAAATGGATTTCCTCCGTCATCAGAACCACCTTCAAATACATGTATCACAGAGAAATCGTTTCCATCGGTCTCTATCTTAAAAATATTCCCTGAATAGTTCTCTCCACCACTTACAGTCATTCCATATAATGTTGTACCAATTTGTAATAATGAACCAAATGGCATTGCTCCATTATCGGCATCACCCATTTCAAATTTATGCATCAAAGAGAATCCGCTTCCATCGGTTCCTATTTTAATGATGGTTCCGGCATCATATTTACCACCAAAAGCAGTCATTCCGTATAATATCGTGCCATTAATTATAAATGAACCACTTGGATTTCGTCCTTCAGAATTATCATCGGAGAATGAATGCATCTCATTTAATTGGGCTTCTGAGATACTAACCACACTTGAAATAAGAAGAACTAAATATAGTAAATTACTTTTCATGCTAAACTCCTAGTACATTTTAACTTGTTAATAAATTGCTGCCTGCGAAGTCGGAAGACTAATTCAATAAAATATATTATGCAACAATTATTTTATTTTTTCTAAATGCATAATTATTCTTCGGTTTTGATAATACAATTATGGTGTTTGGTGAAGTCAAACAAATGCAAACCGATTTATTAAAGGACTTGAAAGACCTTTAATATAATAATATCATTCCCTCCGAAATTTCGGGGGGAATGAAAAAAACGATTGAACATAGGCCGGTTAAATCGTGAATCTATATTTAAAATTGTGGATACCCGCCTGTGGGTATGAAAATGTTTGTCATTCTAAGTGTAATTAAAACCTAAGTTAAATGTCAGTCCCTCACGAAGTATCGAGGGAGAATCTATATCTTTTTAAAAGACTCCACTTCTTTTCTCCCCCTATTTTATGGGGAGATTTTGTGGGTATTCATATAAATTTAAAGAATCTGAATCTGTTAAAAATATTGGATGTTTTTGATCAACGATTAAAATAGGTGCTGTCATTGCGCTCCTGAACTTTCGGGAGAAGCCTGCCTAGGCAGGTATGACAAAACACCCCCCAATGCAATTGATGGTTTTTTTGTTATTTAATATATTATATATTACTGCAATACTTAGCGTAGAAGCATCAGCTTGGTAGTTTGAACTTTACTACCTGATGTTATTTTGCTAAGGTAAATACCGGCCGGAACTTGTTCACCAAGATTATTTGTTCCGTTCCAATTAATTGCATGCCAACCGGCAGACTGCTCTTTGTTAACGAGTGTTGTAACCAATTTTCCACTGATGTTATAAATTGCAATATATACATGAGATTGCTTCGCTCCGCTTGCAATGACATTATTAGGTATGTTATATCTAATTGTTGTACTGGGATTGAACGGATTCGGATAAGACGGTAATACTGTAAATTTTCCTACCTTTAATGCAAATGAAGCATTCTCTACCGTTACTGATCTTGTAGCATGATAAGTTACAATGCCGTTGTAATCTACATCTGCTAATCTATATTCATAGGTAGAATTGGGTTGCACAAATTTATCTATGTACTCGTAATCCGTATAACTTGACGTTGTACCCTGTCCAAGTAAATTATCGTTGGTCTTATAGCTTGCTATCTCAATCCAATCAGTATCTTTGGTACGTCTGTCTAATAAAAATCCGAGATTCTCTATTTCACTTTCGGTTGTCCAATTCGATACGACACCTTGATCACTACCGGTAACTGTGAAAGAAGATAGCTCTACAGGGAGTGCTACATCAGGAGTTAATTTCATTACCCAATAATCAAATTCTCCTTGCCTTACCTCGGTCTTATTACCGTCATCCGGTGAATCTGAAGATCCACCCAAGATATATCCGCCATCAGTGGTCTGTTGGAATAAATACAATTCGTCATCTCTACTTCCACCGATCGTTTTATCCCAATATATACTACCATCAGGATATAACTTCACTACCCAATAATCATACCAACCTTGATTTGCCTCAGTCTTATCACCGTCATCCGGTGATTCTGAATATCCACCCAAGATATATCCACCATCTTTGGTCTGTTGGATTGAATACAAATAATCTTTATCACTTCCACCAATTGTTTTGTCCCACTCATAATCACCATCTTTATCTATTTTCACTACCCAATAATCATTCTCTCCCCAACTATCATCAGTTTTATCACCGCTTTTGTCTGAATATGAATATCCACCCAAGATATATCCCAAATCATCGGTCTGTTGGATTGAACGCAATTTGTCACTATCACTTCCACCAAATGTCTTGTCCCATACATAATCACCATTTTCATCCAATTTCACTACCCAATAATCATAGCTACCTTGATTTGCTTCGCTTTTATCGTCGGAAATATCTGAAGCTGAATATCCGCCTAAGATAAATCCTTTATCAGCGGTCTGTTGTATTGAATGCAATCTGTCAGTAGATCCTCCACCAATTGTATTCTGCCATTCAATTTTTTGGCCATTAGAACTCAATTTCACTATCCAATAATCATAAGAACCTTTATGGTCATCATCCTTATCACCGTCTGCGTCCGAATCTGAATATCCACCCAAGATATATCCTCCATCAGCGGTCTGTTGGATTATTTCCAATCTATCTTCCTCACTTCCACCAATTGTCTTATCCCACACATAATCACCATTTTCATCCAATTTCACTACCCAATAATCATTATAACCTTGACTATCCTCGCTCTTATCATTATCAGCCGGTGATTCTGAATATCCACCCATGATATAACCCCCGTCTTTGGTCTGTTGGATTGAACGAAAATTGTCATCTTCGCTTCCACCAATAGTATTCTGCCATTGTATTTCACCATTAGAATTCAATTTAATCACCCAATAATCATCCTCTCCAATACTATCATCTGTTTTCTCACCGTCATTCGGTGATTCTGAAGTACCACCCAAGATATATCCATCATCAGCAGTCTGTTGAATTGAATGCAAAAAGTCATTCTCACTTCCACCGATCGTATTCTGCCAGTCAATATTGGGGGCTTGCGCGAATGCAATATATGATAAAGATAATATTATTTGAACTGTTAACGTTATATTTTTCATGCCTAACTCCTAAAATTGTTTATAAATTGCTGCCTGCCAAGCGTGAAGACTAATACAATCAAACAAATTAAACAATAAAAATATTTATTTTTTAATGAGTAGTTATTATTCGGTTTTGATAGTATTATTATGGTATTTGTTGGCGCAAAACAACTGCGGGGCAGGCTGAACGGAGTGCCTATCTTCACTTGCGTTACGATAGGTAAAAAGGATCCATAAAATTATATAGATTCTTCGTCATTGCATTCATCAGAATGACAAGGTTCAATATTTTTATGTCATTACCGCATAGGGGGAATCTTATTTCGTTTTATTTGAGGAATTGAAAGCATTGCAAAAAGATTAAACATATTATTTGTAATTTATTCTGAAATATAAACGGATAGTATTAACTAGGCGATTTATCAACATCAAATTTTACATTTTTCAAAGCATTGGCCAGTGCCATTAAGGTCTCAGATCCCTTTTTATGAAACTCATCAAATTTGTCAAAAAACCATTTATAGACATTTTCAACAATTTGTAACTTGAGGGAAATATCACTCTTTACTGAACATTTTGAGAGATATCGTTGTTTTTATTCATAATCCTTAACCGGTGGGCAAGCACAAACCAAATTTCTGTCGCCGTAAGCGTTATCAACACGTCCGACAGCCGGCCAAAACTTACTTTCCTTGAGCCACTCAGCCGGGTAAGCGGCTTGTTTACGGGAATAGGGGTGAGTCCAGTTGTCGGAGGCAATTTCCTGAGCGGTATGCGGAGCGTTTCTTAAGACATTATCGGATTTATCCGCCTTGCCGTATTCAACAGCTAAAATTTCATGTTTAATTGAAATTAACGCATCGCAGAATCTATCTAATTCCGGCTTGGATTCACTTTCGGTCGGCTCGATCATCAACGTACCGGGAACAGGGAATGACATCGTTGGGGCGTGGAAACCATAGTCCATTAAACGTTTGGCAACATCTTCCTCGGTAATCCCCGATGTACTTCGGAATGGGCGTAAATCAATAATGAACTCATGTCCAACCCGTCCGTGCGCACCGCAATAAAGTACCGGGAAATGCTCCTCTAAGCGTTTCGCCATGTAGTTGGCGTTTAATATCGCAATTTGCGATGCGTTGGTAAGTCCGCCGCCATTCATTAGTGTTATATATGCCCACGATATTAGCAGGACATTTGCGCTGCCCCACGCCGCCGCCGATACCGCCGATATTCCTTTTTCATTGTTAGTTTGAATAACTCTGTGTTTTGGCAGGAAATCAGCAAGATGTTTGGCGGCACAAATCGGACCCATTCCGGGACCACCGCCACCATGCGGAATGGCAAAAGTTTTGTGCAGATTTATATGAATTACATCTGCACCGAAATCAGCGGGACGGCAAAGCCCAACCATTGCATTCAGATTAGCGCCGTCCACATAAACTTGTCCACCACTTTTGTGGATAATGTCACACATTTCGCCGATCGCTTCTTCAAAAACTCCGTGCGTAGATGGATAAGTAACCATAAATGCTGCCAAATTTTGGCGATGTTGCTCAGCTTTGGCACGCAAATCTGATACGTCAATGTTGCCTTGTTCATCGCATTTAATAACAATAACTTTCATTCCTGCCATTACAGCGCTGGCCGGATTTGTTCCATGAGCGGATGCCGGTATTAGGCAAATATTTCGTTGTGGCTCATCATTATGATGATGATAAGCCCGAATTACCATCAATCCGGTAAACTCACCTTGCGCCCCGGAATTGGGTTGCATTGAGACAGTTGGCAGTCCCGTGATCTCTTTTAAATATTCTCCCAATTCTTCAATTATTTGCTGATATCCTTGTGCTTGGTCAATTGGGGCAAACGGATGCAAATCTGCAAACTCTGACAAAGTTATTGGCATCATTTCAGATGCGGCATTCAGCTTCATAGTACAGGAACCAAGTGGAATCATACTGGTGGTTAAAGATAAATCTTTCATCTCCAAACGATGCAAGTAACGCATCATTTCCGTCTCAGAATGATAAGAATTGAATATCGGGTGCGTTAAATATTCCGATTCCCTTTTTTGAATATTTCTATATTTGTTTGTTTTTTTCGCTTTATTGGAAGTATTCGTTGTTAATATTTTAATGATATCATCAATATCTTTTTCGGTTGTTAATTCATCTAAACTAATTCCAATATCACCATTCTTATAATAGCGGAAATTAATTTGTACTTTTTCAGCTATCGTCTGTACTTCTTCAGCTGATTTTCCGCTTAATGATATTCTTAAAGTATCGAAATATGATTTAGTCAATACTTTATGACTAAGATTGGATATTCCGTCAGCGAGTGTTTTTGTATTATTGTGGATTTCCATAGCAATTTGTTTTAAGCGTTTTGGTCCATGGTAAACTGCATACATTCCTGCCATAATTGCCAATAATACCTGCGCTGTACAAATATTGGATGTGGCTTTCTCGCGGCGGATATGCTGTTCGCGTGTTTGCAAAGCCATACGATATGCTTTATTACTATGCCTGTCGATTGTTACACCAATTACACGACCGGGTATTTTACGCTGAAATTTTTCACTCGCAGAAAAATAAGCGGCGTGCGGTCCTCCATAACCCATTGGTACACCAAATCGTTGTGTGTTACCGATTGCAACATCTGCGCCGAATTCACCGGGAGGTATTAATAATAATAAACTCATTATATCAGCCGCTACGGCAACATGAGCGCCTGAGTTATGGGCGGATTTACAGAATTCACTATAATCGAATATTTCACCATCGGTCGCCGGATATTGAACAAGTGCGCCAAAAACATTATCATTAAATTCAAAGGATTGATGGTCACCGATGATTAACTCAATTTCAAACGGTGCGGAGCGCGTTTTAAGAACGTCGATTGTCTGTGGATGACAAAGTTCCGATACAAAAAATATATTACGTTTTACGTCATTCGCTTCGCGGAAGAACATCGCCAGCGCCTCGGCGGCGGCGGTTGCTTCATCTAATAATGACGCATTTGCAAGCGGTAAACCGGTTAAATCGGAGATCATTGTTTGGAAAACAAGCAGAGCTTCAAGTCGCCCCTGTGATATTTCAGCTTGATATGGTGTATATTGCGTATACCAACCCGGATTTTCTAAAATATTGAGCTGAATTACAGCCGGAAGTTTGGTGCCATAATATCCCTGTCCAATGAATGACCGAAAGACTTTATTTTTTGCAGCAAATTTTTTAGATAATTGTGCCAGATCATATTCACTAACATCATTGCCAATAACAAGCGGCTTCGTACTTAATATTGATTTAGGGATTGTCTCATTTACTAAAGTTTCAATGGAATCCGAATCAACAACCTTTAGCATTTCGTGAATATCTTTTTGTGATGGACCGATATGGCGCGGAATAAATGAATCAATTGATTTTGTCATAAAAAACATCTTTTTAATTTAGTTGAAGTAAAATTTTCTATTATAAAATTAAGTTTGAATTTAGAACCTCTTTTTTGTTTGCGAAAACAAGATTAAAAGCATTAATGTCATATGTAATACAATAATTGAAATTGGAGATTTAATAATGTATCGTATATTAATATTTATTTTATCGATCGGTTTTTCTCAAAATGTCATCTATAACGACTTTTTCACTGAAAATACATTACGGTTTGATTATTTTCATAGCGGCGTAGCCGATAGTGAGAACGTTAGTCTTGATGAACTCCGTTTCGAGAACGCCTGGGCCGGTAGCAGAATCAACTTAATTGATAATCTGTATTTAGGTCTGTACCGCTTTGAAGTGCTTGATGTTGAAACCAATAAATTGATTTATGCCTATCCTTTTGCTAGTATTTTTGGCGAATGGCAGACTACCGGCGAAGCCGCCGATGGTGTTTGGCGTACTTTTCATGAATCGCAACGTTTACCGGAACCAAAGCAACTCTTCCGATTAGTACTAAAAAAACGTAATCCTAACGGAAATTACAATACGATATACGAAGCCGAACACGATCCGGCAAGCCGATTTGTGAATAGATCACCGATTGCCAATAATAATAAAGTATGGGAGATATTTAATAACGGTTTGCCAAAAAATAAAGTTGATATTTTAATTCTTGGTGACGGTTATCGTAAAGAGGATTCTAAACAATTTAAAAAAGATGCAAAGCATTTAGTGGGTGTACTGTTTAATACCGAACCGATTAAATCGCGCAAATCGGATTTTAATGTTTGGGCTATTGATGTATTTTCAGATGAAACAGGTATTAGCAATCCCCGTCGGAATATCTGGAAAAAATCCGCTTTAGATTTGCGTTTTAATTCCTTTGATTCAGATAGATATGTTCTGGCATTTGCCAATAAAAACGTACGTGAGATTGCAGCACAAGTTCCGTATGATGCAATTATGATAATCTTCAATGATCCAAAATATGGAGGCGGCGGTATATACAATTTATATTCCACTGTTTCATCATTATCAAGTCAAGCAGATAATGTGTTTGTACACGAGTTTGGTCATTCGTTTGCAAGTTTAGCGGATGAATATTATACATCAAACGTTGCTTACCTAGTATCATTACCCGAATTTGAACCAAACGAACCAAATGTGACTGCCTTATTTGATCCTGATAATTTGAAATGGAAACATTTAGTGGAAGAAGTGACACCTTTACCGACACCGTGGGAGCAAGATGCTTATGATTCAATTAAGGTTGTATATCAACAAAAACGCCGACAAATGATAGCCGATGGTGTTAACGCTGATGAAATGGAAACTCTATTTGAAAAATTAAAGCAATCAATGATTCCGTTGTTAAAATCACAAAAATATTATGGAAAAGCCGGTGCTTTTGAGGGTGGCGGTTATCTTGCTAAGGGAATATACCGCCCCGAAGTAGATTGTATTATGTTCTCACGCAATCGAGATGACTTTTGCAAAGTCTGCTCAGAAGCTATTGAAAAAATGATAGATTGGTATGTAGAATAAACTTTTTTAGTTATTTAACTTTGCCAGCGCTGTTTTTCTGATAAATGCATAGTTGATGTCATTTAATGAATTGAAATGAGCGACGGATTCATAAATCGAACGAGCCTTACCAGCGTCACCGAGTTCTTCATAAGCCTTTCCGATTAGATATAATATAATCGGATTTTCCTGATTCGCCTGCCTGAATTCATATATTGCTTTGGGTAAATTCTCCTCAAGTAAATATATGTATCCCGCAAGCTCATGTGCACTTCTAATCTCATTAGGATTCATTGTTTGCTGAGCGGATGTTTTATATTTTTCTGTATATTTCTTTAAAGTATTAATATCGTTTGTATAGAACGCAACGCGACCAGCAACTACAAATAATTGTCGCCGTACATAATATTTTAGACCCTGGGGCATATTTGATTTTTCAAAAAATTCTATTGATTTCTCATAATATTTCAAAGCATCATCAGGTTTTTCGTACATCAAATGCAGACTACCTAATAATCCTAAATCCTCACCCGCTGCTAAATTATCTTTTAAACTTTTTGCAATTGAGATATTCTCATTTATTTCTTTAAAAGCTCCTTCAAAATCACCCTTATCTACCTTAGCTACGGCTTTGGCAAAATGCATTTGTCTTAAATAACCAGGATCGGATGAAATTGTTTCAATGCGTTCTAGTTCTTTGTAAGATGCCTTATGCCGATCTAATAAATTCAAGTTTGACGCAATGCCGATTATTGATGGAATAAAATCAGGTTTAATCTCCAATGCTTTGCGATAATAATCCATTGATGATTCGAATTTCCCCATTTTCATCAATAGTTCGGCATAAGAATCATAAGGATTTGGATTATCTTTCAGGAGATCTATGTATTTTATAAAATAATTTTCTGCTTTTTGAAAATCGCCAAGTCGTCGATATGAATAACCAAGCATATTATATGATTGTGAAAAACCCGGATTGATATCTATCGTTATTTTGTATTGAGCAATCGCCTTTTCATATTTTTGCACACCGAATAGAAAATGTCCGTATGTATTGTGAGCCCATTCATCGTTAGGATATCGTTCTATTAATTCAATATAATAGTCATTTTGTTTTTCTTTATTATTACTCGCACCTGCTTCAGCAATAAGTATAAATAATTTTTCTCCCTTCGAAATATTACTTATTTTGGATTTAGCCTTTGTCAGATACTTGAGAAAAAGTTTTGGAGTTGTTTGCACCTGAGCCATCCTTAGATATGCCATCGCAAAATCAGAATCTTCAGAGAGAGCTTTTAGGTAAAAGTATACAGCCTCTTGACCACGAAAATTTTCCTGTAATGACATCCCTTCAGTATAATATTCATGAGCTATTTCCGATTTTGTGGTGATTGGAATTTTGGAGGGATTTGGTTTGCTACAATCAAGTAAAGCAAATGAAATTGTCACAATAAAGAATGTGGCAATAATAGACAAATTCCTATTATTGAAAAATGTAATTATAATTTTCATGTTATATTCGGACACTAAATAATTCATTAAGATTAGACTAATATAAATAAAAAAGGTTGTCATAAACAACAGATTGATGCAACTTAAAAGATGTCCACATATTTCTGCTTCAATAAAGTCATACATAGGTTCAAATTATGACAGAAATTGATATGCTATTTATATACAGTAATATTTAGAACCATTTCTTCTAATTCGGAATATATCTTTTCTATTGTTCTATATGTCATTCCATCTTTTGATAAATATTCTATTCCATTAAAATATGCAACATTCAGTTCTTTATTTTCATGTGCATACCAAACATATGCATAAGCGTCTAAATAGACTTGCTGATAACTATTTACCTTATCTTCCCAGTATTGCTTTTTTAT
>SDBT01019545.1_pt1 | contig 10613 bp, 6 predicted proteins | sample 2277101 | NCBI WGS metagenome assembly SDBT01 (sample SAMN10404973, study PRJNA504765) | marine sediment metagenome | isolation source: marine sediment core GS10_PC15, 103 cmbsf | place: Arctic Ocean: Southern Knipovich Ridge | collected 2010
GTCGCCGAAGCCCGACACGTAGAGGTTCCCGTCGTTGTCGAAGGCCAGCCCGTCGGCGCCGATGGGGACTTCCTTGTTGTGCGTCTCGAGCGTGGCGATCAGGTGCGGGTCCTCGGTGCCGGGTATTATTAGTTCGATGCCTTCCTCGCCCAGGTCGAAACGGAAGATGCCGCTGATGTAGGTCGCGGCTTCCGGGGTGATACGCGAGTCGGTCACGTAGAGATAGTCGCCATGAACCTTCACGGCATTAGCCACCACCAGACCCGAGACGACCACAACCGCCTCGCCGGGCTGGCCGTCTTGCATGGGGATGCGCAGGACGCGGGATTTGTTGTCGAGTCGGTCGAACTCCTGGTTGTCGTTGACGTACAGGTCGCCGGAGGGCGAAGTACAAACGCCCAGCGAATAGGCCTTGCCCGTCTCGGGATGCAGGGGCATGGTGAAGAACGGCTCGACCTTATTCTCGGGCGTAACCTTCACCAGCACCGACGGCTGCGACCGGTCGTTGACATTGGGGACCGAGACAATGATGCTCCCGTCCGGCAGCAGGCACATCGCATCGGGCGTGTTGCAGTTCTCCGGCAGATCAAGCAGCAGTTCGGCCGGCTTCTGCGCGACCGAAGCGTCCTCGGTCGGCTTTTCGTCTTGCGGGCCGTTGCAGGCCGATAAGACAGCCAAGGACGCGAGCAGCAAGCAAGTTCGGGTGATTGTGGACATGGTACACCTCCTTCAATGTGTGAGTGATTGATTGCAAAACGTAACGAAACAGGGTTGTTTACCATCTGAGCCCGTATTGTACATCATTTACAGCCGACCGCCAGCCGTTCCCGCACGACTATTGGCGTGTGAACTCGAGGGCTTGGGTCGTATCCAGAACGAGCGGAATCCCCGGGCTGTTCGCTTCGACGTTGTATGGCGCCGGGTCACCGATCGGTTGTCCTTCAGTGTTCACCGATTGGGCCGACCACTTGCCCGGGGCAAGGAACACCGAGAGCGGCCCGCGCGGCTTCCCTTGGGCAACGAGACGGATCGTCTTCTCGGTGGCGGTAACGCTCAGCACCAAGTCGTGGAAATGAATCGGCCCGATCGTAAGCTCGGGCCAGTCGGCCGGTAATTTCGGCTCGATGGCCAATCCGTCCAGACGCGGCTCGAAGCCGAGAAACCCGTAGAGCATCACCTGCGGCACGAGCACGCTCTCCATGAATTCGCGATCCATGCCAAGTCCGCCGGGCGGTCCGCCGCCTTGCAGGGTTCCGCGTGCCGGGTCCTTGTAATACTCGCGATATCCGCCCTCGGCCTGCACCTCGGCGAACCATGCAAGGATTTCCGAGAGCCGTGCCCAGGCATCGTCCGGGCCATTGGTCGCCAGCCGGGCCATCAGGTCGTGATAGGAGAATCCCAGCACCGCGCCACCGTCCTGGATTTGATAGCCGAAGGGAATATGTTCCGCGTTGATCCAACCTTCCATGTAGTAGGTCGTATTGCGCAGCGTCGATATCCGGGGGGCGAATCGCCAGCGATAGATGTCCTTGCCTTGGGATGTGTCCGAGGTCACGATCCGCCGGCCACAGAGCCAATCCATGATCGATCGGGCCTGGTCCTCGGTGGCAAAATCGTAGTAGACCGCTTCGAAGTTGACGGGCGTGAATCCGTAATCGTGCCGGTTGCCGTCGACGTCGACCGCCCCGATGAAGCGGCCGGTGGCTTCGTTCCAGAACAGGGCCCCGGCGTGCTGTTTCACTTCCCGGGCATGGCGTGAAAGATCGTCCGGATCGAACCGTAGCGGCCCGCCGGGAATGTTCCACTCGGAGTGAGCGGCGATTTGTCGCTCCAGCTCGGCCATCCGGCGAACGGCGTCGTAGTAATAGATCGTAGCGAAGGCGTCTTGGCCACCGAAGGGGACCAGGTCGAAGTAGTTATTGCCGATGCCGCGGCCGTGATGGATGATCTTCTTACCGTCGGGACCGATCTGAATCGCGCTGCGACCACCGTGGCCCACCCAAGGCGTCACTACGCACTTGTGTTCTCGTGTGCCGAACTCGTCCATCATGTAGTGCAGGGCCAGACGCATTCGTTGGATGTTCGCCCGCAGGAAAGCAAGATCACCGGTCCAATGGGCGTAGTCGCAGCAGCCGGCGATGTAGCGGGAGTTGTTGATGTTGTGTCGCGAGTCGGCGGCCGTGATCAGAGACACGATGCCAAGCTTGGCTCCCGGTTGGTTGCCGAAGTTCACCCGCAACCGCGTGATCCGGCCTTGCCATGCGGGTGAACGATGCACGGGAATGTGCGTGAAGACCAGATCGTCCGACTCGGCAATCGGGGAGAAATACATCCGCCGCGCCGGAGCGAACTCGGGCTGTTCGGCCGTGGTCCACTCCAGATACGGCTGGTCCGAAGGCCTCAACCCCGAGGCCCGCCAGCCCAATCGAATGAACGGCGAGACCTGCGGGTCGATGTCGAACAAGTACGTGGTGATCGAAGCGTCGGCCGCGGAGAGTTCCAGGCTCCATCCCCGGTCGTTTTCCAACGCGAGCGTCTTTGCCCCGTCGAGTTCCCAGTTGTCGACGTTGGTAACCCGATGAATCCCAAACTCCGCTCCATACGGTTGGCCCGCCAAGGAGAAACTCCAACCGATGCCGCCGGTTTGCGTCCACATCGGAAAGGGCCAGCCGTCGTTATGGGCCAGGCCTCGGTGTTGGTGCGTCGAGACATAGCCCTCGCCGCTGATCCGCCGATTCAACAGCGCGTGCCGCCAGCGGATTCGGGCCGGACTGGTTTCTGGCGTCTGTGGCCCCACCGACCAGAGACTCGACATCGGAAGCCATTCGTCCCACATCGTGCTGACCGGAAGCGTGGCCGGACCGTAGTGCAAGAGAAACATATCCCGGACGCGATCCATCTCCTCCTCATGCCCGGGCACGACGAATCGCGGAAACCACTCGGGAATCTCGGCGGCAGCAGCTTGTGTGACGGAAAAAGATAGCAGAATCAAGCAAAACACTCGTAACATCACAATCCTCTCTAGGCAATACCAGGGGTGTGGTCGCTTTAGCGACCATACTGCCCAATCTCCAGGGCAGAATCACCCCAGTAGACCCGCGGCCAAACGGCAAATCAACCGGTTCGCACCGAGATGCCACTACACGGAAGGGCATGGCCCCGCCCGACAAAAGCCGATTCCTTGCGAAACTTTTGCCCCTGGTCGCGGTTTATTAGCTCTGTAGTTGCGAGTTCCCAGTCCCAGTTTCCATTGAAGGAGAGCGAAATGTATCGAGTGATGTTGGGTGTTTTGGTGGCAGTGGCGATCGTGGCCCTGCCGCAGATGTTGTTGGCCCAGGAGGGCGAGAAGCCCCAGTTCAACCCTAAAGAAATCTACAAGAAGGTGAAGGAAGCCGACAAGAACAAGGACGGCAAGCTCAGCAAGGAAGAGGTTGACGAGCGCATGCGTCCGCACTTCGACAAGGTCGACACCGACAAGAGCGGCTTCCTCGAAGCGCCCGAGATCCGGCGTGCGGTCCGCGGCATGATGATCTACATGCGACTGAAGAACGCCGACAAGGACAACGACAATCGCATCAGCAAGGAAGAAGCGCCCGAGCGAATGAAGGCCCGCTTCGACGGCATCGACAAGAACAGTGACGGCTATCTCGACCTCGAAGAGCTCAAGCCGGTCATCGAGCGGATCGTCAAGCAGATGGACGCCCGCGGCGGACCCCGCAAGGGCAAGGGCCCCAAGGGAGCCAAGAAACCGGGCCATGGCAAGGGCCGTCCCCATGCCGAGATGTTCCGCAAGCTCAAGGAAGCCGACAAGAACAACGACGGCAAGTGGAGCAAAGAAGAAGCTCCCGGCCGCATGAAGAAGAACTTCGGCAAGCTCGACGCCAACAGCGACGGTTTCGTCGACAAGAAAGAGCTCAAAACGGCCATCCAAGCCCGCATGAAGCAAGCCGGCAAAAAGCCCCACGGCGAAAAGTGCAAGTGCCCGAAGTGCAAGGCCGGCGGCAAGAAGCCCCACGGCGAAAAGTGCGGTTGCCCGAAGTGCAAGGCCGGCGGCAAGAAGGCCCACCAGCACAAAGGTCACGACCACAAAGGTCACGGACATCATGGACACCCTGGGGCGCACGGCAACGCGGCAGAGCTTTTCAAGAAGATCGACGCGGACGGCGACGGACAGATTGCCAAGGAAGAGTTCGAGAAGGCCTTCAAAGCTCACATGCAGCGACACGGAAAGCATAAGGGCGAAGGATCGCAATCGAAGTAGCGAGCATGTTGCATGCAAAGCGAGAAGCCCGGCGGGATCCTTGCGATCCGGCCGGGTTTTTTGCTGCGCCCAGGGGCGCAAGCGGCTTAGGGCTTGCCGCCGATGGACATCAGGTGGGAGGCGGTTCGCAGATACATCACGCCGTCGGCGATCGCGGGCGTGCTGTGGCTCGGTTCTTCCAGATCGATTCGGCCTAGCAGTTCGTACTCCCCGGCGGCGGCCAGCACGACGACTTCGCCCTTTCGAGAGATGCAGTAGATCCGATCGGCCACGCGGACCGGCGAGCCGAAGAAGTCGCCGCCGACCCGCTCTTGCCAATGGATCTTACCGGTCGGCGCGTCCAGGCAAGTGACGATGCCCTTGTCGAACCAGAGGAACAGTAGGTCGCCATGGGCCACCGGCGTGCAAACGTAGGGCAAGGGTTTTTCCAATTCGTAGGCGACTTCCGCTTCGATACTTTCATTCGGATTGCCCGGCCGGACGGCGAACATCTGCTTGCCTATGCCGCCACCGCCGCAGCTTGCGAAGATCAATCCGCCGGCGATCACGGGTGAATTGACCGCCCGGTGCTCGAACTGGCTCACCTCCCAAATCGGTTTGCCGTCGTACGGGCTTAGGGCGTTGATTCCATGGGCCCGGCTGGTGAGGATCAGTTGAGGCTTACCGCCTTCGGGTCGAAAGATGCAAGGCGTCGAGAAGGCGGCCAGTTCGATCCGCCGTTCGGCCTTCCAGCGGGTATCGCCCGTGGCGCGGTCCAAGGCCACGATGAAACTCTCGCCGTCCTGGTCGTTGGGTACGATCAGCAGGTCCTCGAACAAGATAGGCGACGCACCGAAGCCGTGCTGCGAGGCAAATGGTCCCAACTCGCGTCGCCAGACCTCTTGGCCTTTCTTGGCGTCCAACGCCAGCACCGTAAACTGCTCGGGCGTGGCCCACATCGTGTAGAGGCGATCGCGATCCACGGCCGGAGTGGACGAGGCATAGCTATTGAACTGGTGCATCCGATGCGGCGTGGAAGGGAAGGATTTTTCCCACACTAGCCCCCCGTCGGTAGTGTTCTGGCAGCGGATGATCTGCGTGGCGTCCTCACCGGCGGTACAGGTGACGAACACCCGATTGCCGAGAATTACGGGAGAGGAATGTCCGGTGCCCGGCAGTTTGACCCGCCAATTGTAGTCCTCGGTGGTCCAAGTGGCCGGAATGGTGGTCGCTTCACTCTGTCCGGCACCGCCTGGCCCCCGAAATAGGGGCCAAGGTTCGGCCATTGCCGCCTGGACAAAACCCAAAAGCAGAACCATGCGTAACAAGTGGTAGGCTGGATGTCGCATTGTGGTGAAATCCTATTGAATTCGTGGGATAATCGGCACGGATAAGTCCGATTGTAAGGGGGTGGGGCTGCGAACGCCAGGGTAGCGGTTTGCTGCCGATTCGGCCTTTCCGGGGCTTTCGCGGGCAGTCCTCGATCTTGTTCCAGGCGACATTCCCGAGTAGGATGAAGTAACGCAAGTAACCGTAATAGGCAGCATAGGCTGCTTGATGTTCCTAGTTTACCGAGAGGTGCTACATGACGCTTTCGAAGCTCACGATTTCCCGTCGCGGCGGGGTATTTTTGTTGTCCGCTGTTTTGGTTCTCTCGTGCCTGAGTCTGTTGACTTCGGCCGACCCGACGAAACCCGATCCGAGCGATAAACGGGTCTCGTCGTCGGTGGCGAATCTCTTGAATCACCGCCACCTTTCGGGCCGCAAACTGGATGACGAGCATTCCCGTCGAGCGATCAAGACCTACCTGAAGTCGCTGGATCCGTGGAAGGTCTATTTCTATCAGTCCGACGTCGATTCGTTCATGAAGCAACAGGACGAACTGGACGACATGGTCGTGAAGGGCGATCTGACCTTCGGCTATCGGGTTTACCAAGTCTTTTTGCAGCGGATCGACGAGCGGGTCAAGATCGTCGACGAGATGTTAGCCATCGAGCATGACTTCACCGTCGACGAAGAGATGATCAGCGATCGGGAGCTGGCGCAATATCCCCGCACGGCGGCCGAGGCGCGCGATCTGTGGCGCAAACGAATCAAGTACGACCTGTTGGTTCTGAAGGCCGACAAGATGGAAGGCGAAGAGGCCAAGGAAAAGCTGACTCGCCGCTACCATTTCTTCGCCAAGCGGATGCACCAGACCAACAGCGAAGAGCTGTTGGAGATGTTCCTCACGGCGGTCACGACATCGTTCGATCCGCATACGACCTACATGTCACCCAGCACGCTGGAAAACTTCGAGATCATGATGCGGCTGCAACTTGAAGGGATCGGGGCGTCGCTACAGTCGGTCGACGGTTATACGGTGGTCAAGAAGATCATTCCCGGCGGGGCCGCCGATAAGGACGGCCAACTGAAGGTCGAGGACAAAATCGTCGGCGTGGGGCAAGTGACTGAAGCAGGGGAGAACCAGGAGATTGTCGATACGGTCGAAATGAAGCTCTCCAACGTGGTCAAGATGATCCGCGGCGACAAAGAGACGGTGGTCCGGCTGGAAGTGACCTCGGTCGACAATCCCGAGCGGAAGATCATCGCCATCACCCGCGCAAAGATCGAACTGAAGGACAGCGAGGCCCACGGCAAGGTCTTCGATTTCGGGCGTCGGGCAGACGGAAATCCGTACCAGGTCGGCGTAATCGAACTACCCAGCTTCTACATGGACATGGAGGCTAACCGGCGCGGCGATCCGAATTACAAGAGCACCACGCGAGACGTGCGTCGCATCCTGGAGGACTTCAACGCCAATGAGGTCGATACGCTGGTTCTCGACCTGCGACGAAACGGCGGCGGGTCGCTCACCGAGGCCATCAACCTGACCGGGCTGTTCATCGACGAAGGGCCGGTCGTGCAAGTCAAGAACAGCCGCGGGCGGGTCCGAGCTTATCACGATTCGGACGAAGGGCTCGCTTGGTCCGGGCCGATGGTCGTCTTGATCAGCAAGTTCAGCGCCAGCGCCAGCGAGATCCTTGCCGGCGCGATCCAAGACTACGGTCGGGGGATCATCGTGGGCGATCACGCCACGCATGGGAAAGGCACGGTCCAAAGTCTGATGGACGTGGGCGAGCAATTGTTCCCCTACAATCCGCCGCCGATGGGCGCCCTGAAAATCACCATGCAACAGTTCTATCGTCCCAGCGGCGATAGCACACAAAATCGCGGCGTGCAAGCCGACGTCGAACTGCCGTCCTTGACCACCCACTTGGACGTCGGCGAGGCGGATCTCGATTATCCGGTCGCCTTCGACAAGGTCGATGCGATAAGCTTCGAACGCTTCGATCACGTCAATCAGCTCCTGGTCGACCGGATCAGGGATTCCTCCGAGCAACGCGTGGCCCAGTCCGAGGATTTCCAGAAGGTGACCAAGAACGTCTCGCGATACAAGCAGCAGAAGGCCAAGAAGTATATTACGCTCAACGAAGAGAAGTTCCTTGCCGAACGGGCCGAGCTCAATGCCGACAAGGAAGAAGAAAAAACGCTGGAAGAACTCAACGATCCCCACGACTCGACCATCAAACGCAATTTCTACCTCGACGAAGCAATGGCCATTGCCGTCGATTACCTGAAGCTCCGCCAGGTCGCCAAAGCGAATTAGCGCCCCGGCAACAGTGAGCATGTAGGGTGGGTCGAGGAACGAAGACCCACGCTGAGGAGTCGTGCGTCGTTTCTTGACGCGTGGGTCTTCGTTCCTCGACCCACCCTACATCTTCCCTTCGTCATTTCATTGCCCGCTGGTAGCTTCCAGTCGGGCTGAGAATTGCAGCAGTACGCTCTCGGGTTTCTCGGGCGCCGCGGCTAGCTTCAAGTCGAGCCGAGTGCCGTAGGGTAGCACTTGAGTCGTCTTCACGCGCGTCGTCGGGCCGTCGCATTGCGCCACGTCGATTTCCGGACGCCGGTCAAACGGCGGGCAAAAGGCCACGTGCAGGCTGGCCGTGCGCTGGCCCGGGCCAAACGGCATCCGCAACCAACCGGCCAACTGCTCGCTGCCATCGGCGCCTTGGCTGCGGGTGAGTTGTTGAAGCACATTGTCGGCCGGCATTTCTTCACCGTCCGAAGAGACGATCGGCGCAGGGTTCGGCGCCTCGAAACTTGGCGCCTTGGGTAACACCTGTCGTTGTGTGGATACACGGCTCTTGTCGGGCCACCCTAGCCACAGTTCCCCGCCGATCAGAATCAGCCAGAACATCAGCAGCTCGGCGGTGCCCGTTTGCGGCAGGCTTAGCGCGACTCCCAGAACAACGATCGCTACCGCCGGCACGAGCCTCATCAGTCGACCTTGGCGCAAAACGACTGCCCAACGTCGCGCTGCGACGGCGAGCGTCACGGCCACGACTCCGACGGGCAACAGCAGGGCGGCCGGCAGCGGTTCGGTCAAGGCGCCGGCCAGTCGACGCCAGGCGACGATTCCCGCCACCCCGCACAAGGCGCCAACCATCGCACCGGCCGAGAAGCGCCGCAGCTCCTCGGCCCCTGGCTGCACGTTTGCCCTCAGCACCGCCGTGGTTGCATTAGCCGAAGGTTCGACGCTCATGGCCTACTCCGTTGGGGCCTTATCCTGCTAACAATCCGTTGAGAAAGCGTGTGCCAACTGCATACTGCCTACTGCGTACTGCTGACCGCTTCCACTCCGGCGGCTTCGGCTAACTCGGCTGCTCGATCGGTGTTTTCCCAGGTGAACTCCGGTTCGCTGCGTCCGAAGTGTCCGCCGGACGCGGTCAATCGGTAGATCGGCCGTCGCAGGTCGAGGTACTTGATGATCCCGGCCGGCTTCAAGGGGAACAATTCTCGGACCAACTCGCAAAGCCGCTCGTCGTCGATCTTGCCTGTGCCTTCCGTGTCGACCAGCACGCTGACCGGATCGGACACACCGATCGCGTAGGCCAGTTGCACTTCGCATCGATCGGCCAGTCCGGCGGCCACGATGTTCTTGGCCACATGCCGGGCCATATAGGCCGCGCTGCGGTCGACCTTCGTGGGGTCCTTGCCGCTGAACGCGCCGCCGCCGTGCCGGGCCCAACCGCCGTAGGTGTCGACGATGATCTTGCGGCCCGTCAGACCGCAATCGCCGTGCGGGCCACCCACCTCGAACCGTCCGGTCGGGTTGATGTGGTACGTGATGTTGCCGTTGATCAACTCCTTGGGCAAGATCGGCTTGACGATCTTTTCGATTACGTACTCGCGAATCTCCTGCTGCGACACGTCGGGACCATGCTGGGTCGAGACCACCACCGTGTCGATTCGCACCGGTTTGTTGTCCTCATATTCGACCGTCACTTGGCTCTTCGAGTCGGGACGCAACCAGCCGACCTCGCCCTTGTGCATGGCGGCCGTCAGACGGTTGGTGATCCGATGGGACAGGGCGATCGGCAACGGCATCAGCTCGGGCGTGTCGTTGCACGCATAGCCGAACATCAGCCCCTGATCGCCGGCGCCGGCTTCCTTACCCTTGGCCGAATCGTCGTCCACGCCCATGGCAATGTCGGGACTCTGGCGGTCGATCGAGATCATCACGGAACACGTATCGGCCGAGATCCCCATCGCATCGTCCGTATAGCCGACCTCGCGAATCACCTGCCGCACCACGTCCGGATAGTTGATCACGGCCTTGGTGGTAATCTCGCCGGCCACAATGGCCACGCCGGTGGTGACCATCGTTTCACAGGCCACGCGACTATACGGATCTTCGGCGAACAGCGCATCGAGAATGCCGTCCGAGATCTGGTCGGCCAACTTATCGGGATGCCCAGCGCTGACCGCCTCGCTGGTGAACAGAAACTTACCTTTTGCCACGCGTGAATCCTCCTCCTAGGGTAGACTTCCGCCTTATAGTGCGAACGAAATGTTTTGACGTTCCTGATAAGTATACGATTATAACGCCTTCTGACCAAGTTAGGCAAGCCGGCGAAAAAGGGCCAGCGAGCAGAATCCAGCCGCACGGGGGGTAAGTGTGACGCCCGACTACGCTGCGCTGCGACTTGGGTGGTTGGTTGCCTTCTTCTCTTCGAGCAACGTGGCCAGTAGGTCAAATGTTCGGTCGGTGGCGCCGAGTTGCTCGATGACCAGACCGCGGGCTCGACGGCCTAGCTCTTGGCCATAGCTGGGATCTTTTAGGCAGCGGTGGACGAATTGGGTGAGCTGTTCGGTGTCGGTCACGACGACGGCGGCCTGGCGGGCGAGCATGGCGGAGACGATGTCTTGGAAGTTGCGGGTGTTGGGGCCGAACGAGACGGCGGCTCCGTAGGCGGCCGGTTCGATCATGTTTTGGCCGCCGCGGTCGCCGAAGCTGCCGCCGACAAATGCGATTTGGGCCGTCCCCCAC